>Ga0307277_10000001_pt1 | contig 105521 bp, 93 predicted proteins | sample ER_DNA_116_FD_194473 | JGI IMG/M metagenome (GOLD analysis project Ga0307277, IMG submission 194473) | Bulk soil microbial communities from the East River watershed near Crested Butte, Colorado, United States - ER_DNA_116 | ecosystem: Environmental > Terrestrial > Soil > Floodplain | place...
AGAGAACCCAGTAGCCGAAGCGCCGGCCGCCGACGTCGGTTCGATGGGATGGCGCTGCGGCTCGGTATAGGTTGATCCGGCGTGCTTCGCCCCGTGATCGGGGACGCCCTGCCCGGTGAGCACCGGATAGCCGAGCGTGACCGCCTCGCCGACCACCGCGGTGCCGGCCGCCCACGTGAGCAGGCTCCTGCGATTGAGTTTCCTGGCGGGCTGCTGCGGCGCGGATGCCACCGGCGGGGCCGGCGCTGGTTGCTCCTGATCGCGCGCCGCTTTTCTTTGCAGATAGTCGGAAAAATCCTGGTTGTCCTGCTGCGTCACCTCGGCCTGGTGCTTGAGGTAGATCTGTTCGGCGGTGAGCGGGACTTTGCTCTCTCCCTGCAATTCGACTTTCATTTCCGGCAGATCGACCGGCTCTTTGAACCTCGGCTTGCGCCCATCGGACATGACCCAGCTCCTCCTTCCCGTGTTGGCTCGTTCGGATTGCACAATAATGTCGCGCGGCGATCAAGGTCGTTGCCGTGATCGACGCGTTGATTGTGAAAAGTGCTCAGTGCGGCGGCATGGGAATCCATACCGGCGGCTTGCCCGAGAACCGCATCCGCTTCAACACCACGTCGTCGGCGACGTCGAACGGTTTGAGGTAGACGTAATAGTTGTCCTTGCGCTCGAATACGTCCCCGTTCGGCGCGTTGCTTGGACTGACCAGCATCGAGCCGGAGAAGCGCACGTGCATGTAGTTGGGCAGCAATTGCGCGAAATCGCGCACGCGGGCGTCGAAGCGGTAACGGTAGGTCTGCTTGCCCTCGATTTTCGTGACACTCGTCGTGCCCTCGTCCGCCGGCGTCATCGGCACTTCCTGCCACAGGCTTGCGACCTGAACATAGGCGCGCATCTCCGGCGCCATGACGTAGATCGGCTGGCCTCCCACGTCCTCGAGATAGGTCGTCAGCTCGTAGCGTCCCTCGCCGAGGTCGGTGACCGATTGGACGTCTCCGCGCAGGCTGGTGAGCGCGAGGTGCTGCAGTGCCACGACGCGGGCCGCGCGCTCGCGCAGGCGCATCGCCTGATATTTCTCGACTCCCCAGTCGACGGCGAGGATGGCGGCGAAGATCGCGGCTGCTGCGGGCAGGAAGATTTTCACCCCGCGCCACAGGCTCTCGCCCAGACGAATCGGCGCCTGCGGCTGCGGCGGGGCTCGCGCCCCATCGAGCCTCGCGGAAATGGCAGGCCGTCGCGGGGCGGCTTCAATCTGCGGCAGCTCGCGCGCGGCCAGCGTCCCTTGACGCATCTCGAAGCTACGCTCGGCGCGCTTGGCGAGCTCGAGGTCGTGGGTGACGAGGACGAAGCCGAACGACTCCGTCCGCTGCAAGTGTTCGAGCAGATCGATAATGTCGCTTTCGGTGTCCTCGTCGAGGTCGCTCGTCGGCTCGTCGGCGAGCAACAGCGGCGGCGCATTGATGAGCGCGCGCGCGACGGCAACTCGCCGCTGCTCGCCGCCGGACATGCTGCCGGGATAGGCATCCAGGCGATCCGCCAAGCCGACGCGGGCGAGCAAATCGCGCGCGCGCGTATGCGTCCTCCGCCGCCATCGTGCGGCCGAGCAGCGCCGGAACAGCGACGTTGTCCGCCGCGGTCAAGTTCGACAATAGGCTCGGGAATTGGAAGACGAAGCCGATTTGACGCGCGCGAAACGTCGCGCGCTGCGTTTCCGACAGCGCCCACACGTCGGTGCCGTCGAGCAAAAGCCTGCCCTCGGTCGGCCTGGTCAGGGCGCCGAGCATGGCCATTAGGGTGGACTTGCCCGAGCCGGAGCGGCCGACGATCGAGATGAACTCGCCGCGACGAAGCTCGAGACTGGCACCGCGAACGGCCGCGTAGCCGGGCGCAGCGCCGTACCGCTTGGTCAGCAATTGCGCCGACAGCGTCATCGCGCTTCCGCCTGAATGAGCGCATAAGGCGCCATTCGCCGCACCCGCCAGGCGGGCACAAACGCCCCGAGGAAACCGAGGGTGACGGAAAAAACGATTGCCAGGGCGGCGGCCGCTTCCAGCACCGCCGCCGGCGGCCATGAGAACGGCACCCCGGCGAGCGCGAAGTAGAAGCCAAGCGAGCGTGCAAACGCGAGCAGCACGACGGCGCCGAAGCCGAGGCCGGCGAGCCCGCCCAGCCCGGTGATGACAGCGGCTTCCGCGAGAACGATCGTCATCACTTGATTGGGCTTTGCGCCCATGGCCCGCAACAGCCCGATCTCGCGGTGGCGTTCCTGGACGATCGCCGAGAACAACAGCGAAAGCAGGATAAGAAGGGCGATGAGCTCCAACGCGGTGAATGCCGCCATGCCGATGAGAAGCGTGCTCAGGGCCTGACGCGAGGAGGTGAGCACGCCGTTGCCCTCGACGATCTTAACGTCGGCAAGGCTCGCCAGCCCGAACTTTACGTCATCCAGCTTGGCCGCGGACGACAGTTGCAGCAGGAACGCCGACACACGGTCGAGTTCGAGGTCTCCGGAGCAGACGTCGGCATGCCGCATGCCGGTCACGGGCGGCATTTCGTCGGCGTTCGCCGGCGCGGCCGATTTGGGTCGTGCCTCCGACCGCCGACAGAAGGAGACGATATCGGCGAGCCCGGCGAAGCTGACAAAGTAGGAATCGTCGAAGGGACCCACCCCGGTCTTGGCGAGCCGGCCGGAGACGCGCATCGGCATGCCGCAGACGCTCAAGGTGTCGCCGAGTGCATTGGGTAGAGCGCCGCCGGCGATCAGGCCTTCGACCGGTGCCGCCGCGCGCGTCTCGAGCCAGCTCAGCACCGAAAAGTCAGCGGATGGGTCGAACGCGATCAGATTGACGTTTTGCCCCTCGACCAGCGCCGGGACGATGCGCTGCGGCGCCACTCTGGCAATGCCGGGAACAGCCGCGATCCGCTGCGCGAGATCCGCGGGGAGGGTCGCGTCGGTGGGCTGCACGGTGAGCAGGCTTGCGGTGATGTTCACCAGCGTCCCGCGGGGGACCGCGACGAGATCGGCGCCCATGCGCGAGAAGCTTTGCGTCATGCCTTGCCACAGCGCCCAGCCGGCGACGAAGCTCGCAAAGGCGATGCCGACCCCGAGCATCACGGCGGCACCGAGAAGCATTGCGCGCAGGCGGCGGCGACCGACGTTCTGCGCCGCCAAGCGGATCAGCAGCCAACGATCGCGTCGCGACATTCCGCTCCCCTCGGTGAATGGACGCTATTCTCCGACGAGAACGTCTCTGGCTTCGTTGATTTTCATGCTCAGGTAGGGCGTGCCGCCGAGTTGCGGATCGGTGAGCTGCCCGAGGCGGCGGTAGGCGTCGCGGATCTCCTGCGCGCTGGCGGTCGGCGCAAGCCCCAGGACATCGAGCGCCTCCGCCCGCGACATGCGAAGCCGTCCGTTGCCGCCGCCTTGCGCCGCCGGTCCGGTGAGGCGAGCCTCGGCCGGCCTATGCTCGAGCCCCGCGGCTGTTTGCTCCAGATAGGCGCGCAACACCGCAACGGACTGATGCACCAGCTCCGGATCGATCACCCCGCGCGGCCTCGAGAAGCCAAAATCCCGCGTGGGAGGCGCAAAGTCGTTGCCGGCGGCGTTGAGCGGCCCGAACAGCACGCGCCAGCGCGGCGCGGCCTGCACGAACACCGGTAGCATAAAGGCGGCGAGCATCATCGCGGAGGTCCAGCGGCCGGTTGCGAGGAGCCACCCCAACAGGCCCAGCGCGAGCGCCGCAAGCGCGACGAGCGCCCACCGTCCCGAATTGATGATTGCGCGTGGATCGGCGTTGAGGATCCAGCCGCCCATCTTGACCGCGGACACGAACAAAGACAGCGCAAGCGTGGCGTAAGCCACGACCGTCAAATCCATGATAGGTTATCCTCTCGGATCATCAAGCCGAATTCGGTCGCCGCTTCCGTTGCGTCAGACGAGCAAAAACGATCTCGATTCAGTTGGTCCATTGCCGGGAGAAGTACGCGCTCGGTTCACTCCTTGACCGCGCCCGTCATCGCCGAGACGTAGTGCTCGACGAAGAAGGCGTAGAGGACGACCAACGGCAGCGAGCCGACCAGCGCTCCCGCCATCAGCGAGCCCCAGCGGTAGATGTCGCCGTCCACGAACTCGTTGACGATCGCCACCGGCACGGTCTTGTGCTCGGTCGAAGAAATGAACGTGAGCGCGTAGATGAACTCGTTCCAACACAGCGTGAAGCAGAAGATGAAGGCTGAAATCAGTCCCGGCACCGCCAGCGGCAGGACGATCTTGGTCAGAATCTGGTACCGGCTCGCGCCGTCGATCAGCGCGCATTCCTCGAGTTCGAACGGGATGGTCTTGAAATAGCCCATCAGCAGCCAGGTCGAGAACGGGATCAGAATCGTCGGATAGGTGAGGATCAATGCGAAGGGCGTATCGAACAGCCCGTACTGGAACACCACGGTCGATAGCGGAATGAACAGGATCGAAGGCGGAATGAGATAGGCGAGGAAGATCGCGACCCCGACCCACTGCGCGCCCTTGTAACGCAGCCGCACGATCGCGTAGGCGGCGAGCACGCTGGCGACGATCGAGAGGATGGTCGCGGCGATCGCGACCAGCATGGTGTTCATGAGCCACCGCGGGTAGTGGGTTCCGAACAGCAGCTTGTCGATGTGCTTGAGCGTCGGCGTCCAGGTCCAGAACGGATTGAAGCGCTCCAGATCGAGCAATTGCTCGTCCGGTTTGATGGCGGTCAGCGCCATCCAATAGAACGGGAACAACAGCACAAAGATGATCAGCGACAGCGGCAGATAAAGCGTCACCAGCCGCCGCGGCAGCGTTTGCAGGTAGCTCATGCCTTCGGTGTGGTCGGCGGTGACGCCGGAGAGCACCGCTTTCGGGCTTGCGACCTTGGACGCGAGCACGTCAGTCATTGCTCTCTCCCTGCTGCCACTTTCTGCGCTGCAGCCCGAACCACGAGATCAGGATGGCGGCGAGCAGGAACGGAATCATGGCGGTGGCGATGGCGGAGCCTTCTCCGAGGTAGCCGCCGCCGATGGCGCGCTGATAGCCGAGCGTCGCCATCAGATGTGTGGCATTGGCCGGCCCGCCGCGCGTGAGAACCCAGATGAGCTGGAAATCGGTGAAGGTGAACAGCACCGAGAACGTCATCACCACGGCGATGATGGGAGTGAGCAGTGGATAAGTGACGTAGCGAAATCTCTGCCAAGGCGTCGCCCCGTCGATGGTGGCGGCCTCGTAGAGCGAAGGCGACACGGTCTGCAGGCCGGCTAGCAGCGTGATCGCGACGAACGGCACGCCGCGCCAGATGTTGGCGAATATGACGGACCAGCGCGCGTTCCAGGTGTCGCCGAGAAAATCGATATTGGTCGCGATCAGTCCGAGCTTGCGTAGCGACCAAGACACGATCGAGAACTGACTGTCGAAGATCCACCAGAACGCGATCGCGGAAAGCACCGTCGGCACGATGAACGGAATCAGCACGACAGCGCGGATCATCGCCTTGAACGGCATGTTGTGGTTGAGCAGCAGCGCGAGATAGAGGCCGATCGCGAATTTGAACGCGGTGGCGACCCCGGTATAGAGGAGCGTATTGAACACGGAGAGCCAGAACACCGAATCGTCCCACAGCCATTCGTAGTTCTCGAGGCCAACGAACTCTCCGCCGCGGCCGATACGCGCGTCGGTGAACGAGAGCCAGACGCCGAGCACGAGGGGGTAGGCGAGAAACAGCAACAAAAACGCCGCCGCTGGCAGCATGAACCACAGCGCGAGCCAGTTGTGGTTCACCTTGAGCCGATCCCACGCGCCGACGTCGGGTATCGACCGCGGGGAGATCGCGTGCTTGAGGGCAAGATCGGCCATCAATTACCCATCGATGGTTTCAATCATTGCTGCGTCGTGCCCGGCACGCGGGCAAGCTTGCGCAGGCTGCATACTGCTCGCACCTGCATTCTTAATCGCCGTTTCCCGTTCTCTGATCACCACTGTTCCTGCTGCCTGTCATCGGTACAGCCGCATCGCCTGGCGCTCGGCGATCTTCATCGCGGCTTTAGGGTCCTCGCGCCCGGTACAGACGTTGGCGAACATGTCGAGAATGATGAAATCGGCAAGCGCCGCGGCCGCCTTCTCGCCCACCGAGCCAAGCCCACCTGCCGTGAGCGTGCGCTTGGCCGCTTCGCGGAAAATCGTGTTCTTGGGATCGGAGGTCCACACTGGGTTGGTGTCGTAGGCGTTGAGCGGATGCGTGAGATAGCCCACCGAGGCCTCCAACCACTTGTTGTATTGATCCGCTTCCAGCAGGTACGCCATCAGCGCCTTACAGGCCTGCGGATACTTCGTGTATGTCATCGCCAGCATCGGGAAGCAGACATGGAACTCGGTCGGCCTGCCGATCGGCCCGACCGGCCACACCGCGTGATCCATGTCCTCGGCGATTTCCTTCTTGGTGGGATCGCGCTTGGCCGCGGCGTAGATCGAGATGCCGTTATTGGTCCACGAAATTTCGCCGGCAAGAAATGCCTTGTTGTTGAAGGCATCGTTCCACGCCGCCACGCCCGGGATCATGTTGTCGTAGAGCTGCTTGGCGTATTCGAGCGCTTTGACGGTTTCCGGCGAGTTGAGGATCACCTTGTCGTTCTTGTCGACGAGATTGCCGCCGTGCGCCCACAGGCACCAATACACCCAGGCATTGCCGTCGCCGGTGGCGTGGCCGAGCGCCATGCCGCCCGGCGTGTTGTTGCGCTTGGTCGCCTTGACGTATTCCAGGAACTCGTCCGTGGTCGCCGGAAATTTCGAGAAGCCCGCCTTCTTCAACGCCGAGACGCGGTAATTCAACATGTTGCCGTTGAAGCAGAGGGGAATGTCGATCCACTTGTTTCCGCTCTTGCCGTAGGTCACCGCGCTCTGCACCCAACCACCATATTTCTTGCCGAAATAGTCGGCGACGTCGGTCACGTCGACGCATTTCTGCGGGAACAGATGCGGCAGCGAGTACAGGCCCCAGAACAAGTCCGGCCCGGCGTTGGTATTCGCTGCTACCGAGGCCTTGGGCGGGATGTCCTCGAAGGATTCGCGCGTGACGGTGACCTTGACGCCCGTGGCTTTGGTGAAGGCGTCAAGCAGCGCCACGAATTCATCGTCCTCGGATTGCACGAAGTATTTCCAGCGCAGCAGCGCCAGTTGCGCGCCCTTCTCGGGTTTCCACGGGGCGGCTTGCGCCCAGGCGCTCGCCCATTCGAGCAGGGACGGGCCGGCGAGGGCGCCGGTTGCGGCCAGGGCGCCTTGCACCAGGGTTCGCCGGTTCAACGTTGTCATGATGGTTCCTCCCTTATCAGGTGGTGAGACGTTCTCCGCTCGGCGCGTCGAACAGGTGCGCCAGGCGCGGATCGGCGTTGAGCCGGATCTTGTCGCCCGGCTTGAAATCGTGGCGTTCGCGGAAGACGGCGACGATCTCCTCGCCGCCGAGCTTGGCGGCGATCTGTAGTTCGGAGCCGGTGGGCTCAACGACGAGCACCTCGGCTTCGGCGCCGCCGTCGGAAATGACGAAGTGTTCCGGCCTGATGCCGTAAATCACGGGCCGTCCGTCGCTGCCCGATGGCGCCGTCAGCAGGGGCAAGCGCATGCCGCTGGCGCCTTCAAATTCCAGCCGGCCATTGGCGCGGATCGTGCCGTTGAGGAAATTCATTGCCGGCGAGCCGATGAAGCCCGCGACGAAAAGGTTCTGCGGCCGATCATAGAGCTCGAGCGGCGCGCCGACCTGCTCAACCAGGCCGTCATGCATGACCACGATACGGTCGGCGAGGGTCATCGCTTCGATCTGGTCGTGGGTGACGTAGATGGTCGTGGTCTTCAGGCGCTGGTGCAATTCCTTGATCTCGGTGCGCATGGCGACGCGGAGCTTGGCGTCGAGATTCGAGAGCGGCTCGTCGAACAGGAAAACCTGCGGATCACGCACGATCGCCCGGCCCATGGCGACGCGCTGACGCTGCCCGCCGGAGAGCTGGCGCGGATAGCGGTTGAGCAGCGATCGAAGGCCGAGAATATCCGCCGCCCCGTTCACACGCTGCTCGATCTCGCCCTTTGCTGCGCCGCGCAGCATGAGCGAGAAGCCCATATTGGCGGCCACGGTCATGTGCGGATAGAGCGCGTAGTTCTGAAATACCATGGCGATGTCGCGCTCTTTCGGCGGCACGCGATTGACGACCCGCTCGCCAATGTGGATCTCGCCGGCGGTGATGTTTTCCAACCCCGCGATCATGCGCAACAGCGTCGACTTGCCGCAGCCCGACGGCCCTACCAGCACGACGAATTCGCCGTCGCCGATGAGCACGTCGACGCCGTGGATCACCTCAGTCGCTCCGAAGGCCTTTCTGACGTCGCGGATGGCGACCGACGCCATGGGTGTTCCTCCAGTCGGCCTTTGCGGGCTCCTCGGCCCACGGGCTCTTTTGCCTTCGCACCGCGCCGCGCTGGGCGCGGCGCGCCAACCCCGCAATTGGACGGGATTATGGGCGCAATTTCAATTCCCGTTTGGGGAGGCCTTTAGCCCCGGGCAAAGCAAATTCGGGATATGATGGTTGATCTCCGAGCGCTCGCGTTGCGGTGGGGGCTGTGAAGGAGCCAATGAGGCGCCGCCAATTCATCTTCGCTCTCGGCAGTGTCACGGTCGCGTTAGCGGCGCCGCTTCGAGCGGCAGCGCAGGATTATCCCAACCGTGCCATCACGCTCGTCGTCAACTTTCCGCCCGGAGGCTCCACCGATGCCATGGCGCGCATCCTGCGCGAGCCGCTGAGCCAGGCGCTCGGGCAGAATATTGTTATCGACAACCGCGGCGGCGCCGGCGGAACGACCGGGGCCGCCGCCGTCGCCAATGCCAGGTCCGACGGCTACACGCTTCTCCTCTCGGTCAACTCGGCGTTGACCACCAACAGGTTTCTGCAAAAGAACTTTCCGTTCGATCCGAAGACGGCGTTTGCCCCCATCACGCTGACGTCGGACGTCGCGCTCGTGCTCGCCGTTCATCCGTCGTTGCCGGTGCACGACGTGACGGAGCTCATTGCATACGCGAAAACGAATAACCTCGCCTATGCCAGCGCGGGCATCGGCACGAGCCACCACATCTTGGGCGAGTTGATCAAGCAAAAAGTCGGAATCGACATGGTGCACGTCCCCTACCGCGGTGGCGCGTCCTTGATGCAAGATCTCATCGCCAGCAACATCAAAGTGGCTTTCAGCACGCTGCCGGTGGCGCTGCCGCAGGCGCAGGTTGGCACCATTCGCATCATCGCCGTCGCCGAGAAGACGCGCCTGCCGGAACTGCCCGAGACGCCCACGATCGAGGAGACCGTCCCCGGCGTCGTCAACGTCGGCTGGAACGGCCTGCTTGCGCCTGCCGGAACGCCGGCGCCGATCATCGACAAGCTCAACGCCCTGACGGTGGCGGCGCTGAAAACGCCGGACGTGATGGGCAAGATGAAACTTCAGGGCCTGCACGTCATGAGCAGCACGCCTGCCGAATTCGCCGCCCTCATCGCCCGCGAGGTCGATGATTGGGCCAAGATCATTCCGGCGATCGGAATTCGCTCGGACTAGCGTTGCTTCGGGGGGTAAGTCCGCCGCGGCGCAATTCGGCCGATGGATGGTGGTAACGTGTTCCGCCCGTGTCGAAGCGCGGTGCGCGCCTTGTCGCACGAAACAAGCCCCAAAAAAGACGCGGATGCCCGCAACATGCGCGCATCGGGGCGGGGCCGTGATTCAATTCGATCGCGATGCGCAGCCGTAAAGGGGAGCGCAAATCATGGCGAAGGTTGTCTTCACCCCCAACATTCAGCGCCATATCGAATTGCCGCAGGCAGAAGCCTCCGGCCGCACCGTGCGCGACGTTCTTGAAGCGGTGTTTGCGGATCACCCGCAGGCGCGCGGCTATGTGCTCGACGACCAATCGGCACTGCGCAAGCACATGACCATCTTCGTCGATGGCCGGATGGTTCACGACCGGACGCGATTGACCGATGCGGTGAGCGAGTCCAGCACCGTCTACGTCTTTCAGGCCTTGTCAGGAGGTTGATGATGACTGACACGCTTCTCGTTTCTACGCGCAAAGGTCTGTTCACGGTCGCGCGCAAAGCGAAGCAGTGGGAGGTCACGGCGGTCGATTTCCTGGGCGACAATGTCACCATCGCGTTGACCGACCGTCGCGACGGCGCTCGTTACGCAGCGCTCGATCACGGCCACTTCGGCGTCAAGCTCCACCGCTCGACGGGGAACGGTTGGGAAGAGATCGCCGTGCCCGCCTATCCGCCCAAACCCGAGGGCTACGAAGAGCACGACATGTGGGGCCGGCCGATCAATTGGACCACGACCCGAGTGTGGGCGCTCGAAGCGGGCGGCGCGGATGAGCCCGGCGTCATCTGGTGCGGAACGCTGCCGGGCGGCCTGTTCCGGTCGAGCGATCGCGGGCAGAGTTGGGACATGATCCGCTCGCTCTGGGATCATCCCAAGCGCAAGCAGTGGATGGGAGGCGGCGCCGACCTGCCCGGCATTCACTCGATCCGCGTGGACCCGCGCAATTCCAAGCGCGTGTGGATTGCGGTCTCGACCGGCGGCATCTGGTTCACCGACGATGGCGGCGCAAGCTGGAGCCTGCGCGGCGAAGGCATGCGCGCCGAATACGCCCCGCCCGAGCAGACTCACGATCCCATCGCCCAGGACGTCCATTGTCTCGCGCAATGCCGCGCGGCGCCGCAGCGCATGTGGGTGCAGCACCATAACGGCATTTTCGTCTCCTCCGACGAGGGCGAAAGCTTTACCGAGATCGCTGGAGTCGAACCCTCGACGTTTGGCTTTCCGGTCGTCGTGCATCCGCGCGAGCCGGATACGGCGTGGTTCGTCCCTGAAATCAAAGATGAGAAGCGCATCCCGCGCGAGGGCAAGCTGGTCGTGACGCGTACGCGCAACGGCGGCAAAAGCTTCGATGTCCTCACCAAGGGCCTGCCGCAATCGCACGCTTATGATGTCGTTTATCGCCATGCGTTGGCGCTCGACGAACGGGGCGAGCGGCTCGCCTTCGGCTCGACGACGGGCGGTCTTTGGGTCAGCGAGGACCAGGGCGACAGCTGGGCATGTGTGACGCACACGCTGCCTCCGGTGTACGCGGTGCACTTCGCCTGAGGAGGCACTGGCCGACGCGCACGATTTGAGCATCAGCGCGAGCGGCGAACGCGCTCTGCTGCATTCTCTATTGGAGATTGGGCAAGCGGGACGGTGCGGCGAAGGCCGCCAAGGCGGCGGCCTCGCTCGCTCAGCGGGTTCAGATCGCCGGATTCCACATCGCCGGAACCAGCCGATAACCCGAGCCGGACTTCTCGACATAGCCGCGCCCGGGGAACGGGAAGTGATATCCCTGGATCGGCATCTTGTCGGCGATGGCCATGTCGTAGATTTTGCGGCGGGTCTGCTCCGCCAACGGCCCGTCGGTGTCGAATACCAGCTTCCACTCGGGATGATTGAGGAAAAGGCTGGCCGCGCCGGCGGTAACGTCGGCTTGGACCAGGACTTGATCGGCGCCGGAAGCGATGAGGTGCGATGAGTGTCCGGGCGTGTGCCCCGGCGTCGCGATCGTGGTGATGCCCGGCACCAATTCCTTCCCCGGCTCATAGCGCGTCGCCTTGTTGTCGAGCGCGGTGAATACGCGCTTGACGTTGGCGAACTGCCCCTTGATCGGCTCGGGAAAGCGCGCCGCGTTTGCGTCGTCCATCCAGAACGCCCATTCGCCCGCCGGCACCAGCACTTCAGCATTCGGGAAGGCCAATTTGTTGTCGGCGCCGAGCAGGCCGTTGATGTGGTCGCCATGCATGTGGGAGATGATCACCGCGTCCACGGCTTTGGGATCGATGCCGGCCGCGGCGAGGTTGGTGTGGAATTGGCCGGCTGCACCCTTGCTCTGTTGATAGGTGCCAAGACCAAGGCCGGTGTCGATGACGACGAGCTTCGAGCCGGTGTTGACGACAATCGGGGTGTAGGCGTGCGTGACCTTGTCCGCAGGCAGATGGTTTGCGACGAGCGCGGCATTGACCTCGCTCTTCGGCGCGTTGCCGACATAGACGTCCGACAGCGGACTGGTGGTGGCGCCGTCGGTCACGACGGTGACCTCGAAGCTGCCCACCTTGTAGCGGTACCAGCCCGGGTTCTGCTTGTCGGAGAGCGGTGCTGCCGCCTGCGCCGTGCGGGCACCAAAGGGCACCAGCGTGGCCATACCGGCGGCTCCTGCGAGTAGATTTCGTCGTGTCGGGTTGCGCATGTGCTCCTCCCTCGTCTCGCCGGCTTGCGGCGCCTTGGCGTCTTTTGACGTGATCATAACCCCCTTTCGTCCGAAATATTCCGCCGCACCGAGGGCGTCGGCCAGCGGAACACAGCCGAATCGGAGCCTGGCGCGGGAGGCTTGCGCCTGACGCGGCGGTTTGCCTCGCGCCGCCGATCATCATCGGCTTGACCGGCCGTCAATCCCTCCGCAAAGAGTGCCGACCCAGATTGATGGAGCCGCGGATCAAACGGGGTCTTCGCCCTCGATCTCGGCGACGTCTCCCTCCCGCGGGTGATTGGAAGAGGTACCAAGGTTGGCGACATTCCCCGGTTCTTTCCAGCGGTGGACGAAACGACGCCCTGGGATCGATGCTGAGCTCGTTGCCGCAGCCGTTTTGCTGAGCGCAGTCTTGGTCTTGGGGCTTGCAACCGCTGCCGAGTACGGGTTCACCGTCGACGAGTTCAACGCCGACGACTACGGGCCCAAGGCGCTCGCCTGGTACACGAGCGGATTTGTCGACCGCTCGCATTTCGAAACCGTGGAATTTTCACTTTGGTACTACGGGCCGTGGTTTCAGATGCTCACGGCGTACATCCAATCGTTCGATTTTGTCGATCGGATCACGCTGCGACACGCCATGACTTTCCTGGTCGGACTCGCCGGCATTGCCGCGCTGCTGCCGCTCGGGCGCTTGGCGGCCGGCCGCTGGGTCGGGTTTGCCGCCATCACGCTTTGCCTGATGACCGGATATGTCTACGGCAGCCTGTTCTTCACCCCGATCGACGTGCCTTTCCTCGCGGCGATGACGTGGGCCACGCTCGCCATCGTGGTGATGACCCGGCATGCGCTGCCATCGTGGGGCGCGACGATCTCCGCTGGTCTGTTGAGCGGGCTCGCCATTGCCACCCGCACCGGCGGCATCATTACCCACGTCTATCTGCTCGCGGCGCTTCTCCTCTGCGCCGCGGAAGTCTTCGCCACGGAGGGCCGGCTCACGCCCAGATATCTCCTCGGGCTTGGCGCGCGCTACGGCGCTGCCGTCGCGCTTGCTCGGGTCGTCGCGTTTGCGCTCTGGCCGTGGCTGCAGATCGGCAATCCATTGGCACAGTTCAAGATCGCGCTCGTCCATTTCGCCACCATCTCGACATCGTTCGAATTTGTCCATTGGGGCGAGCAAATATCGACCCGCGCCTTGCCGCGATCGTATATCCCGGCGCAGCTTCTAGTCCGGTTGCCGGAAGCCTTTCTCGTCCTGCTTGCGGTTGCCTGCCTTCACGCCGTTGTCGCCGCGGCGAGGCTCATGCGTGAGGCCGTTGCCAAGTCCCGCACCGAGCGCGGTGCGGGCCTGCGGACCGCGACATTGCTGCTCGCGCGCGAGCGCGCCATGCTGACGGTCGCTCTCGCCGTCGTTCTGCCGCTCGGATTTCTCATTCTGCAGCGCGCGACCATGTACGACGGCGTGCGCCACGTGCTGTTCGTCATTCCCATGCTTGCGGTGGTGGCCGGCCTCGGCTGGAGCACGCTGCTGCCGCTCCTTAAGCGCGCGCCCGTCGTGGCCGCCGTCGCCGTCGGGGCCTATGTCGGCGGGGTGGTGTCCACGCTTGCGGCGCTGCATCCGCTCGAATACGTGGCAATGAACGCGCTCACCGGCGGAACGCGCGGTGCCTACGATAAGTTCGAGCTCGACTACTGGTCGGCGGCAGCTACCGAGGCCTTGCGCCGCCTCGAGCAGCGGTTCGACTATGATCCCTCCATCCGGACGGCCGAGAGCCCGCCGCACGTCTTGATTTGCATCGGCACGCGGGAGGAGCGGGCTGACGTGCTATTTCGCCGGCCGTGGATCGTGGAAACCGACCCGGATCAGGCCGATTTCATCATCGCGACCCAGCGATCGCGCTGCGCCGCGAACAAGCCAGTCGTGTTGATCGACGAGGTCAGGCGCTTCGATCGGGCGTTCGCCTGGACCTACGCGCGGCGGGCGAATTAACCCGCGATTAAATTAGCTCAACCCTACGTCATGGGTGGGCGAAGATGTGTCCCTCTGCCCAGTTTGCACGCGAGCAGGCCTCGCGTCGGCGAGCGCGTTTTTGCGCGCCAGCGCGGTGATCAATTCCATTTGTGTGCGCAGCTTCAAGTGAAGATTGAGCAGGACAATCAAGCTCAGACACACCCAGATGTAAAGGATGAGGTCGACGCCGCGGCCGATGCCGACCGCCTCCGCGAGTTGCGTGCTGTGCTCGGGCATCCAGACGAAATAGAGCCCGGCCGATGCGACCAACAGCGTCAGCACGGCGACCACGGGGGATCGCGCGTATTCGCTCCAGGCGTAAACGACAATCCCGGCCAATAGGATCGAAAAGATGAATTGTGCGATCATCGATAGAGCCTGCGTGCGAACAAATCGAGCAGAATGAGGACTGCGTCGCCGATGCTCTGGCCCTTGGCGAGCGAATAGGCGGTGTATTCGATGGTGACTGGCCCCTCGACGTAGCGCAGTCCGCTGGTGGCGATTTGACTGAGCCATTCCGACGCATGCGCCATTCGGTTCTGCCGCAGCCTGATGACGGCGGCGCCCCGACGTGTCATGGCGCGCAGCCCGTTGTGCGTGTCGGTCACCTGCAGGCCCGTGGTCAAGCGCGTGAACACGGTGGCCGCGCGCAGCAGCGCCCGGCGCAGCGGCGGAAGGTTGGGCGCTTGCCCGAGAAACCGGCTGCCGAGCGCGAAGTCGGCATGCTCTTGAAGAAGTGCCTCGGTGAGGCGGGAAATATCGGAGACGCGGTGTTGGCCGTCGGCATCGAACGTGACGATCACCTCGGCCCCCTGCGCCAGCGCGTAATCGATGCCAGTCTGCAGCGCGGCCCCCTGGCCGAGATTGAAAGGATGGCTGACGACCGCGGCACCCGCCGCGTGCGCCGCGTCGGCAGTCGCATCGCGCGAACCGTCGTCCACCACCACGACGGCATAGCCCGCCCGTCCCACCTCGGCCACGACCCTGGAAACGACGGGCGCCTCGTTGTAGGCCGGGATAACGACGTACACTTGGGACCGGGAAGCCATTTGCCCGTCCTGGCGGTTCTGCATTGCAGGAGAATGACAATTTCGCGCCAGAAAATGCGTGAACCCGGAAAAGGTTCCCGGATAAGTCCCCGACCCGACTCGGGGGCCCCCGGCGCCGTTGCCCGCGCCTTCAACCCGGCTTGCGCAGAACGACGCGCATGGCGTCGAACAGGTTTACCGGCACGCCGATTCGGCTGGCGGAGGTCACGCCTTGGCCGCGCAACCCCAGCATTCGCCGCAACTGAAAGGCGATCAACGAGGCCGGGACGATCTTCCACGGGTGGTCCAGGCGCTCCACCGTCAGGCCGAGAGTCCTGGACAATCGGCGCATGCTTTCCCGCGTGAAGAACCAGAGGTGCTGCGGCGGAGTCATGAGCCGCCACCGCGCGCCCGCGAGCCTCGCGACCGGCGAGCCGAAATCTCCCGTCGTGATAACGATGATGCCGCCGGGATTGAGGTGCTGACAGCACAGCGCGAGCGTCTCGCGCGGCTGCGGCAGGTGCTCGATCACGTCGAACAGAACGACGACGTCCACCGCGCCAACGCGCGCGAGGTTCGCGGCATCCGCCGTTCCCTGCAAGACCTGCAAGCCCGCGCGCCGGCCGTGCTCGGCCGCCTCCGCTGCAAGCTCGATGCCGGTCACATCGAAATGCCGCGCCGCCTCCATCAGGAAAAAGCCGTACGCACATCCAAGCTCGAGCAGCTTGCCGTGCCGGCGATAGCGGCGGATGAAATCGACGCTGCGGGCGAACTCGCGGCGCAGCACCGACTCGGCGCCGAGGTAATCAGAGTAGCCGTCGGCGCGGCGGCCGGAAAAATAATCCTCGGTATAATAGGCGGCGGGATCGAAGGCAGATGTTTGCGCGCGGCCGAGGCCGCACGCTCGGCATTGCAGAATGTCGCAGCCGTTGCGGTGGAAGCGAAACGCGTGCGGCGTCGCGCGGCCGCAGGCTGGGCACAGTTGTGCGAGTTCGCTCGGACCGCCGTCCATTCGTGTTTGGCTCAGGCTGCCTGTTTGGGCCGGCGGAATGCCAACAGATTGGCGACCATGGTTTGCACCGGCTGGTCGTGCTGGTTGAGGGTCGTCATCCGCACTCGCACCGTGCCGCGGGAGGGGTCGAGCTTGGACGGCGTCACCTCGATGACCTCGCAATGCAGCCGCAGCGTGTCGCCCGGCTTGACCGGGCGCGGCCAACGCAACTCGTCGACGCCGCTGCCGATGACGCCATGCGACAGCGGCAGCGTCTTGACGACGAGCTGCATCGTCACCGCGGTCGTATGCCAGCCGCTGGCGACGAGCTTCTTGAAGAACGTCGGCCGCGCGCTGGCCTCGTCGAGGTGAAACGGCTGCGGATCGAATTCGCCGGCAAACCTTTTGATCGCGCCGCCCTCGACCACGGCGCGCGCGTCCGACGTGAATACCTGTCCGGGCGCGAGATCTTCGAGAAAAGCCTTCTTCACCGCATGCTCCTTCATCGCAGTGCAGGAGTGTTCTCACCAAATATCGATGCGATGCAAGTGGGGCGCGTCATGCGCGGGCAGAAGCGCGTCGAAGACGAACGTAAACGCACTTACGACCCGCGCATCCATCTTTCAAGGAGGCCTACTGAGTAGGGCGAGGACACTTTGCCGCTTGCGCCCGAATGGGAATTCAGCCACGTGGATGATGGCAGCGGCCCGCAGAGGCCTTGCGCTGAAGGGAGGAATGCCGATGTTCACGCGACGCCGTTTGCTCGCCGTCTCCGCCGTCGCATTGCTCGGCGCCACGCGCGCCGCGAGCGGCGAGGATTGGCCGCAGCGGCCCCTGCGCGTGATCGTTCCGTTCGGGCCGGGCGGCGGCTCCGACATCGTCGGCCGCATCGTCGCCCAGTCGCTGCAGGAGAAGCTCGGTCAGCCGGTGGTGGTCGAAAACCGCCCGGGCGCCGCCGGCACGCTCGGCAACGAGGCCGTCGCCCGCGCTGAGAAGGACGGCTACACGCTCGGCATCATGACTGCGGGGCAGATCATCGCCGCGGTGATGAACAAGTCGCTGCGCTACGACACGCTCACCGCATTCGATCCGGTGTCGCAGGTCGCAACCGCCGGGTTGATCATCGTCACGCGTCCCGACTTTCCCGCCAATGACGTCAAGCAATTGGTCGCCGCCGCCAAGGCCAATCCCGGCAAGATCGCCTTCGCCAGCCCGGGCTTCGGCGCCACGCAGCATTTGACCGCCGAATTGTTCCGCCAGACTACCGGCATCGACGTTTTGCACGTGCCGTTCCGCACCTCGCCCGAGGCGATCACCGCGCTCCTCGGCAAGCAGGTCGACGTCGTGTTCGAGACGGTTTCCGCCGTGCTTGGCCAGGTTCAGTCGGGTCAGCTCAAGGCGCTCGCGGTCACCGGCAGGGAACGCTTTCCGGCAGTGCCGAACGTGCCGGCGGCAATCGAATCGGGTGTGCTTCCCGGCTACGACGTGACGACCTGGTACGGCGTGTTCACCCCGCGTGGCGTGCCGCCGGAGATCATCGCCAAGCTGAATAAGACCATCAACGAAAGTCTCGCGGAGGAGGTCGTGCAGAAACGCTTGACCACCGCCGGCGTGGTGGTGCGCGGCTCGACCCCACAAGCCTTCGGCGAGCACATGGCGCGAGAATTTGCGCGCTGGAATGCCGTGCGCGAGGCCGCCGGGATTCCGCAGCAGTAACATGCTGAATCCGTCACGGCGAACGACGATATTCCGCAAGGACCTGCAATTCCAGCTCAAGCTGACGGCCACAGCCGGTCGATCCACGCGGTTATGAACCGCTTGGCCTCGGCTTGTGAGCCCTTGTGGGGAATTGTCGATACGCGGAACTTGAGGAACTTGTTTTTTGCCACACCGAGGCACGCGAAAGTATCCGAAACAGGGCCTTCATTGCCGATGAGGGCGAATCCGGTGCAAATCAATCGCGTCCGACCCCGAGCATCCTCCATCATAAAGCGTTCCTCGCCATTGACCTTAGCGCCGACATCTTGCCAAAGGCGCAAGGTCTCTGTCCGCGATTGCTCGAGCTGCGCTACGACCAGCAGCGACTGCGGGTCGTCGGGAATGAAAGGCTTTCCGTCGTCATAGATGTAGACCGTGGCTGTCATCTCTCCTTGTCGGTAGCTCGCGCTATAACCCAATCCCGGTTCGGTTGCCTCGTAATCGTGAACATTGATGCGCGGGGCGCCGGCGATCTCTTCCGGAAAGGTGAAATCGAAAAATGTCACTGGCCCCTTTACCGACGTTTGGGCGGCGGCGCCCACCCCTGCGGCAAGGAACGCGATCAGAACGGCACACGCAGTGCGAATCACGATTGGCATCTGCCGGGCTCCTGAACGAAACGTCCAATGCCAGAGTTGTGGCGGCGGAGACCTCGCCCGCGTCTCACGCCGCGCCGCGCTCGCGCAGCACGTCGAAGGCAATGCGATGACCCTCGTTCGCTGCCGGGATCCCGCAATAGAGCGCGACCAGTAGCAGAATCTCGCGGATCTCCTCGGCGGTGCAGCCGTTGGTGAGCGCGCCGTTGACGTGGACGCGAAGCTCGCTCGCGCGTCCGATCGCCGCCGTCATGGCGACCGCCGCCAGCGATTTCGTCTTCAGCGGCAGCCCGGGGCGGCTCCAGATGTCGCCATAGGCATACGCGTTGATCACGGTCTGCAGCGGCTCTCCGAACGCGCCGAAGGCATTCATGCGCTGCTCGACCGCCTCGCGGCCGAACATCTCGCGGCGAAGTTTCAATCCCTTGTCGTTCAGGTCGCGCGTGTCCATCGCTTTTCTCCATAGCGGGCGAGGGGCTTCATTGCTGGGATAGCGCGTGGTCGAGATTAGCTCTCATCCTCCATCTGCAGCGGCAGCCGTACGGTCCGGCCTGAGGCCGCCGCGCGCTCGATGGCGATGGTCGTCTCGAGATTGATGCGCGCCTGCTCCGGCGTCGTATGGATCGTCGGTGCGCCGGTGGCGAGATGATCGAGCCAGGCCCGCGTCTCGTTGCCGAGCGGGCCCCAGAAATCGCCGACCGCCCAATCGCCCGCGGTATTGCTGCCGAGAAACGCCATGTCGACGCTGTGGTCGGGCACGTAGGCGTGGGGAATGCCCTTCTGCGAGAACAGCAGGTGATCGAGGTGATCGTCGTCGATGATCATCGTGCCCTCGCTGCCGAGCAGCTCCAAGCGGTCGGATTGCCCGAGCGTCGGATAGCGCGCGGGCAACGCGTAGCTCACGCCGAGATTGATCACCGTGCGGATCGCGCTTGAGAATCGCGAAGGCCTGCGCGCGTGAATTGTAGACGCGCGCCATGCCGCCGACGACCTTGCCGAGGCGGCCGTGCCGCATCTGCTCCTTGGCACGCAGGAAGCACTCCTTGTAGCGGCGGCTGTAGCCGACCCGCAGCTCGCCCTTGGTGGCGCGCAAGGTGTCGAGGATCTTGTCGGCGTCGCGCAGCGAAAATCCGATCGGCTTCTCCACCAGCACCGGCTTGCCGAGCTCCAAGGCGTGCAGGACGGGAGGCGTGTGCTGCTGCTCCGGCGTCGAGACAATGACGGCGGTGACCCGCGGATGCCCGATCACCTCCTCGTTGCTGCCGCTATGGAAATCGGCGCCGGCTGTTTCGGCGAGCGCGCGGGCTCGGGCGGGATCGCGGTCGGAAACCGCGAGGAAACGCACCGCGGGATGTTTGGCGGCAAGCCGCGCGCGCAAGGTGCCGATGCGGCCGGACCCGACCACGGCGATGCCGATATTGTCCTGCTTCATTCGCGCCCCATCGCCCCGCGCAGGCAATCCGCGTTACGCCACTTGCCGCACCGGAACCTCGCGGCGATATCGGCGTATCTTGTCCTCGTCGACGTCGATGCCCAGCCCCGGACGATCGCAGACTTCCACGTGCCCGTGCGCGATGCGCACGCCTTGCGTTGTGACGTCCTCGGCGAGGCCCTCGTTGGTCAGCGTCAGCCCCCATGCCATCTGCGGCAGCGCGGCGGCGATGTGGGTGGCCGCTGCGCAGGCGATGCTGGATTCGCCGGTCTTGGCCGAGACGTTGACGTTGAGCCCGAGCTGGTCGCACAGCCGCCCGGCTGCGGCCGCGCCGCGCATTCCACCGAGCTTGATGGCCTTCAGGCTTACCCCGCGCGCGGCCCCATGCTCGTGGTGGCGGCGGATGTCGTCGAGGGAATGGATGCCCTCGTCGGCGCCGATCGCGATCTTTCCTGCTGCGGCGGCCACCGCTGCCATGCCGGCGAGGTCGTCTGCCGACACGGGCTGCTCGAAGAAATTCAATCCGGCATCGGCAACCGCGCGCACGTATTGCGCCGCTTGCTCCGCGCTCCAGCCCTGGTTGGCGTCGGATGAAATCAGCGCATCGTGCCCGAGCAACCGGCACAGACGGCGGGTGCGTTCGCCGTCAATGAGCGGCGCGTCGATGCCGACTTTGATCTTGAAAGCGATGTAGCCGTCCGCCTTCTTCTTTTCCGCCTCGAGCAGGTCGGAGGCGAGCGCGCCGGTGCCGATGACGCCCAGCACGGCCATGCGGCTTCTCTGCTTGCCGCCGAGCAAGGCGTATGCCGGCTGGTTGGTGGCGCGGCCGACGAGATCGTGCAGCGCGATCTCGATCGCGGCCTTCGCGCCGTGGTTGGCATACATGCGCGCAGCCATGGCGGCGAGCGCGCCGGCGATGTCGTCGGCCGGCCGGCCCTCGAGCGCCGGCGCGAGGTAGGCAATCGCCGCCATCATGCTTTCGACCGTCTCGCCGGTCATGGTCGGCGCGGAAGCGGCCTCGCCCCAGCCGACGAGGCCGTCATTCGCTTCGATGCGCACAAGCACGTTGTCCGCCCGAACGATCTCGACGCCGGCCATGACCACGGGCTTCTTCATCGGCAGGCTGACCGCGATCGGTTCGACGCGCTTGATCTTCATGGGGTCCCCTCAGTGCTGCTCGGGCTCGACGCGCCTCCGGTGATCATGGGCAAGCCCTTAGACGACCTTGGTCCGGCGCAGTTCGGCGATCGCCTTGTCATCGAGGCCGAGCTCGCCGGACAGGATTTCCTCGCTGTGCTGCCCGAGCGTCGGCGGCGGCCGCCGCACGGAGCAGGCGGTGGCGGAGAACTTGAATGGAATCCCGAGCATCTTCAAGGCGCCGGTGGCGGGGTGCTCGATGGTCTCGATCATCCGGCGCGCGGCCGTCTGCGCATCGTCAAGCGCTTCTGCGACTGAATTGATCTTGCCGCAAGGAATTCCCGCCGCTTTGAGCTTGGCGAGCCAAGCGTCGGCCTTATCGTGGGACAACGCCGCGTTGATCAGGCCGTCGATCACCGAGCGGTTCTCGACTCGCGCACGGTTGCTGGTAAATTGCGCGTCCTTGGCCCATTCGGGGTGGCCGAGCACCTCGGCGACGCGCGCGAACTGGCGCTCGTTTCCTACCCCGAGCGCGATCATGCCGTCGGCGGTCTGATAGGTCGTATACGGCACGATGCTGGGATGGCCGTTGCCGAAGCGCCCGGCATTGCGGCCGGCGGCGAGATAGCTCGCTGCCACGTTGACGAGCATCGCCAGCGACGTTTCGTAAAGCGAGAGCTCGACCTTCTGGCCCTTGCCGGTGCGTTCGCGCGCATGGAGCGCCGCGAGAATCGAGTTCGATGCGAGCATGCCGGTGCACACGTCGACGATCGCGACGCCGTATTTCGTCGGCCTGCCGTCGGGCTCGCCGCAAATACTCATGAGCCCGGATTCCGCCTGCAGGATGAAGTCATAGCCGGGAAGCGCCGCCTTGGGGCCGCTCGATCCGTATCCGGTGATGGAGCAACGCACCAGCCGTGGTGCGTGCCGCTCGAACCAAGCGTCTGCGAAACCCCACTTCTCGAGCGTGCCCAAGCGGAAGTTGTCGATGAGCACGTCGGCCTTCTCGATCAGGCCGGCGAGAACCTTCTGCCCCTCCGGCACCGCCATGTTGAGCGTGAGCGAACGCTTGTTGCGGTTGACGCCGAGGAAATAGACGGCGTCGCCGGCGAGAAAAGGCGGCCCCCAGGCGCGGGTATCGTCGCCGGTCTCGGGCGGCTCGACCTTGATGACGTCGGCGCCCATGTCGCCGAGCATCATCGTGCACAACGGCCCGGCCAGGATGCGGGTGAGATCGAGCACGCGGATCCCGGCGAGCGGGCCATTCTCACTCATGGATTACTTCCTGCGCATGGAGGGCGGCGCGTTGAGATCCTTGGCGCAGCCGTCGAGATAGTCTTCAAGGTCGCGTTTGTTGCGCATGCGGAATTTCTGAAAATCCGGTTTGCGCCCCTCGAGAAATGCGTCCATGCCCTCGAGGCTCTCCTCCGAGCCCCAAACATGGGCGAGCAATTCCATGCCGTGCTGCCAGGAGGCATAGAGCAGATCGGACTCGAAGTTGAGGCTCTTCTTGGTCATGCGCAGCGTCTGCGGACTGTGGCCTTTGATCGTCTCGCACCACGCCAGCGTCTCCTTGCGCAGCTCACTTTGCGGCACGCATTTGTTGATGAGCCCGATCGCGACGGCCTCTTGTGCGGTGAAACGGCGCGCACAGAAGATCATCTCGCGCGCCAGCCGCTCGCCGATGATGCGCGGCAGGTATTGCGTCGCCCCTACGGTCGGGCAGGCGCCGACGCGGGCGCCGGTTTGCCCGAGGACGGCGTTCTCCGATGCAATCACCAGATCGCACCATAAGGCGAGCTCGTGGCCGCCGCCCATGCACCAGCCGTTGACCATGGCAATGACCGGGATGGGCAGACCGCGGATGGTCATGGCGAGACCCTGCATGCGGTCGTTCCACATGGCGCCATTGACCCAGTTGAGCCGCTTCATTGCGTAGAAGTCGCCGCCGGCGGAAAAAGCCTTGTCACCGGCGCCGGTCACCACCGCACAGGCGATCGATGGGTCCTCGCGAGTGGATTTCAATGCATCGATGAGCTCGTCGAGGGTCTGCTCGCGAAACGCGTTGAGCACGCGGGGGCGGTTGATGGTCACCCAGGCGACCTGGTCCCGGACTTCATAGAGAATGTCGTTGTACTGTCGCTCGCTCGTGCTGCGCCTGTTCGCTGCCGGCTTCTTGGCCATATCTTTTTCACCCCTCCCGTGCTTTCACCAGAGCGGCCGATGGCCGAGCTTGAGGTCGATGCTCTCGTTAGTCGGGCTTGATGGCATCATAGGCGCGCCGCGTCGGCGCGAGCAAGTTCGCGCATCGGACCGGTCGGCGGAAGGAGATGAGCGTCAATGCAGGACTTGATTGCACGCGCCGAGAAGATCGGTCGTCTTCTGAAGCACCGCGGCGAGAGCATTGCCGTGGCGGAGTCCTCGACCGGCGGCTTGATTGCGGCGGCGCTGTTGGCACTGCCCGGCGCATCCGCGTATTTCCTGGGAGGCGCCGTCGTCTATACCCACGTGGCGCGGCGCGCGCTGCTGGATGTCCCGGATCTGGCGAGCCTCGGCATGCGTGCCGCGACCGAGCCCTATGCTCTGTTGTTGGCGCAAACCGCGCGGCAACGCTTCTCGGCCCACTGGGTGGTGGCGGAGAGCGGAGCTGCGGGCCCGGCCGGCAATCGATATGGCGATCCGGCCGGCCACAGCTGCATCGCCGTTGCGGGGCCAACCGACCGCGCGATCACGCTGGAAACGGGCAGCGGTGATCGGCTGGGCAACATGCATGCCTTCGCCGCGGCCGCACTCGAGCTGCTGTTGGACGCGATCGCGGCCGAGGCGGACGGCGGCGCGTGAGCGTGCGTCACATTGAAGGCGCTCGCGCGGGGCTCGCTGCCGTCCTAGGTCGTGGCCGGCAAGCTCACGGTGAACGAGCTGCCTGGCCCAGGATCGTAGATGACGTCTCCGCCGTGCCGGCGCGCAATCTGCCTGACCAGGGCGAGGCCGAGCCCGCTGCCCTTCCTCGCGCAGCTCCCTGGACTACGGTAAAAGGGCGAGAATAGCCGCTCGCGTGCTTCTGCGGCGATCACCGGCCCGTGGTCGAGCACGTTGAGCACGGCGCGACCGTCCTCATTCGCGACGGTGACCTCGATGGGCGGCTGGCCATGGAGTTTGGCATTCTCGATGAGGTTGCGGATCATTCGACGCAGCAGCATCGGATCCCCCGGTACCGTGACCGGCTTCGCTTCGAGCGCGCAATCGTCGTATCGCGCGCACTCCTCGGCCGCGAGCGCCGCGAGGTCAACGTCCTCACAGACGTCGAGCTGCTCGGTCGCGTCGAGGCGGCTGACAAGCAGGATCTCGTCCACGAGCTGGTCGAGCTCGGCGATATCGCTCTCGAGCTCCGCTTTGCGTTCGGGATCTGCCGCAGCCAGCTCGAGCCCGAGTCTGATCCGCGCCAGCGGGGTCCTGAGCTCGTGCGATGCGTTGGCGAGCAGCATCTTGTGCGCGTTGACCAAGCTTTCGATCCGAGCGGCGGCCTGATTGAAGCTCTGAGCCAGGCGTGCAACCTCGTCGCGGCCCTCGACCTTGACGCGCGCGGCGAGATCGCCGGCTCCGAGCGATTCGACGCCGCGCTGCAAGCGCTCGAGGCGTCCCGTGAGCCGTCGCACGACGGGGCGCGCGCCGATAGCGACCACGAGGGCGATGGCGCCGAGGAAGGCAGCGAGCGTGAGCGCGCTGGGGCGCTGCCGGCCCGGCAGGCGAGCAACCAGCCGCCGACCGTCGGGGAGAGGTATCGAAATCGCGGGCCCGGCACCCGTGCGCATCCAACCTCCGCTGCGACCGTCGCGAGTTGGAGGGGGAAGCGGCCGACCCGCGGCGGCCAGCGGCTCGTTGGTGACGCCAAACAGCGCCAAGTCCGCCCCCAGGCGTTCGGCCAAGCGGTTGATCGCCTGCTGTTGCGCCTGCGCGGGGGCGTCCGCCGGGGGGACAAGTTCGGCGATCACCTCGCCGACGACCTCGAATTGTGGTCCGAACGGACCGATACCCCCGATGAAGTGCCAAAGCAGACCCGCCGTGAGCACGACCAGAACGAGGCTTGCCACGATAGTGAGGTAGACTTGCAGATAAAGTCGTCGCATCCGGGTTCAGTTGTTGATGCTCGGTCGGTGCAGAACAGCCCCTCAGTCTTGGGCTCTGGCGAACACGTAGCCTGTGCCACGGATCGTGATCACACGCCGCGGCTTTTTGGGGTCGTCCTCGATGGCGGCGCGGATGCGTGAGACGTGCACGTCGATTGAGCGGTCGAACGCTTCGAATTGCTCGCCCTTGACCGCGTCCATCAGCGCGTCGCGCGACATGACTCGACCCGCGTGCTCGGCGAGCGCCAACAGCAGCGCGAATTGATAGCCCGTGAGCGGGCGCGGTGCGCCGTCGAGGCGCACCTCGCGGCCGCCTCGGTCGATCTCGAGCCGCCCATAGCGCAGCACGTCCGGCTTGGGTCCCGCCCGGCTGCGGCGCAGGACCGCGCGCAGCCGCGCCAGAAGTTCGCGCGGCTCGAACGGCTTCGGCAAATAATCGTCGGCCCCCATCTCCAGGCCGACCACGCGGTCCATCGGGTCGCCGCGGGCGGTCAGCATCAGGATCGGGCTGTCCGACCGAGCGCGGATCTGCCGGCAGATGTCCAGGCCCTCGATATCTGGCAGCATCAGGTCGAGAATCACGGCGTCTACCGGCTCTCGCCCATGCAGGGCGAGCCCGCGCGTTCCGTTCTCGGCATGGATGACGTGAAAGCCCGCCTTGCCGAGATACTCGCCGACCATGCCGGCAAGACGGGAATCATCTTCGATCAAGAGGATGCGTTCGCCCACGGTTCCTCGTCAAACAGGGGCCGTCAACCGCGATGCCAGCGCGCCCACCACGGCCTGCCGAATGGCGTCCAGTCCGCGACTTTCCGGCGCTGTTCGGGGCTGAGCACCTCGGCGGCATCCGCCAGCGCCTGCGCGATGCGTTTGCTCGCCGTTTCCGCAAGCCCGATGTTCTCGGCGCGCAAGCGCTCGATTGCACTACGATCGACGGTGGGGGCGGTCAAGAGCGTCACCGCCTGAGCGCGCGCTGCGCGCGCTTTCTCCTGGAGCGGGCGCAGATCAGCGACGGCGGCTTTGGCGATGGTCGCGAGCTTGGCCTGTTGCTCGGCGGTGGCGTCGAGTTCGACGGCGATGTGTTTGGTCATGCGGTCGATGCGATCGTCGACTTGCGCCGGGGAGAGTCCGCCCAAAAAGCCACCGTCGTGCCAACTGATGTGTTGCCAGCTGTTGCCTTGGCCGAACGCCTTGGAGAGCAGGTTGCCGGTGATGCCGGCCAAGAGGGCCACGGCGACCAATGCGAGCACGAACGTGCCGCGAAGACCGCGGCGGTAATCCTCGGACGGGGTTGGATCCGTTTGTGCGGATTGGTCGTTGTTCTGATCAACCATCCTGAACTCCTATCGTGGCCGCAGGCGTGGTGCCTGTGAGCGACAGGGTAGGAACCGGCGTTTTCCTGTCGATGTCGCGCAGGTAAAGTTTTGTAAAGCGGCCGGGAGGGCATTCCGCCCGGGTGAAGACCGCGCGTCCCGCAATATTGCGTGGCTGATCAAGGACGTGCATTAATCCTCACCGAGCTTCGATCGCGGTCCGAGACCGCGGTCATCCGGCGAGATCGGCCCACATGCGCGTGAACGACGTTCGCGGTTTTGATTTCGGCCTGGGCGAGACCGCCGACATGTTGCGCGATAGCGTGCGCGGGTTTGCCGCCGAGCGCATCTCTCCGCGCGCCGACGAGATCGACCGCAGCAACATCTTTCCGCGCGATCTCTGGCCCGATCTGGGCGAACTCGGTGTGCACGGCATCACGGTCGAGGAGGAATGGGGCGGGGCGGGGCTGGGCTATCTGGAGCACTGCGTCGCGATGGAGGAAATCTCGCGCGCCTCCGCCGCGGTCGGGCTGTCCTATGGCGCGCACTCGAACCTCTGCGTCAACCAGATCCGCCGCAATGGCACTGACGCGCAGAAGCGCCGTTATCTCGGAAAGCTCATCTCCGGCGAGCACGTCGGGGGGCTCGCCATGTCCGAGCCGGGCGCCGGCTCCGACGTGGTTTCGATGAAGACGCGGGCGGAAAAGCGGGGCGACCGCTACATCCTCAATGGCAGCAAGATGTGGATCACCAACGGACCGCAGGCCGAGGTCCTCGTGGTCTACGCCAAGACGGATCCGGCGGCTGGGGCGCGCGGCATCACGGCATTTCTGATCGAGAAAGGTTTCAAGGGATTTTCGACCGCGCAAAAGCTCGACAAGCTCGGCATGCGCGGCTCCGATACCTGCGAATTGGTCTTTCAGGACTGCGAAGTTCCCGAGGAGAACGTTCTCGGCGAGGCCGGCGATGGCGTCACCATCTTGATGTCCGGCCTCGATTACGAGCGCGTGGTGTTGGCCGCCGGACCGCTCGGAATCATGCAGGCCTGCATGGACGTGGTCACGCCCTACATCCACGAGCGCCGGCAGTTCGGGCAGCCGATCGGGGAATTTCAGCTGGTCCAAGGCAAGCTCGCCGACATGTATGTCGGGATGAACGCGTGCAAGGCCTATGTCTATGCCGTCGCCAAGGCGTGCGATCGCGGCGAGACCACGCGCGAGGACGCCGCCGGCGCCATCCTCTACGCCGCCGAGCACGCCACCAAGATGGCGCTCGACGCGGTTCAGCTCCTCGGCGGCAACGGCTACATCAACGACTACCCGACCGGACGATATCTGCGCGATGCCAAGCTCTACGAGATCGGGGCGGGCACGAGCGAGATCCGGCGCATGTTGATCGGCCGGCAGCTGTTCGAGAAAACGCGCTGAGCGGGTTCATGCTCGCATTTGGGGCCACGCCCGTTCGAGTGTTCCAGCGATGACTGCGCTTTCGTCCACCATCGAGCCGGGCTCGGCGGAATTCGCCCGCAACGCCGAGGCGATGAAGGCCCTGGTTGCGGACCTGCGCGTCAAGCTCGAGGCCGCGATGCAAGGCGGCAGCGAAGAAGCGCGCGCGAGGCACGTTGCGCGCGGGAAATTGCTGGCGCGCGAGCGCATCAATCTGCTGCTCGATCCGGGAACGCCGTTCCTGGAGCTTTCACCCTTGGCCGCGCACGGCATGTACGGTGGCGATGTTCATTCCGCCAGCCTGATCACCGGGATCGGGCGCGTCAGCGGCCGCGAATGCGTTGTCATTGCCAATGACGCCACCATCAAGGGCGGCACCTACTACCCGATGACGGTGAAGAAGCACCTGCGGGCGCAGGATATCGCACGCGAGAACCACCTGCCCTGCGTTTACATGGTCGATTCCGGCGGCGCGTTCCTGCCGTTGCAAGACGAGATCTTTCCCGACGAGCGGCATTTCGGCCGCATCTTCTACAATCAGGCGCGCATGTCGGCGCTCGGCATTCCCCAGATCGCGATCGTGATGGGCTCCTGCACCGCGGGCGGCGCCTATGTGCCGGCGATGTCCGATCAGAGCATCATCGTGCGTCACCAAGGTACGATCTTTCTTGGCGGGCCGCCGCTGGTGAAGGCGGCGACCGGCGAAGAGGTGAGCGCGGAGGAGTTAGGCGGTGCCGACGTCCACAGCCGGCAGTCCGGCGTGACCGACTATTATGCGACCGACGACGGCCACGCCATCGGCGTCGCGCGCCGCATCATCGCCGACCTCAACCGGCTGAAGCATTCGGTTCTGGAACTCCGCAAGACGCAAGATCCTTTGTTTCCTGCCGAAGACCTCTACGGCATCGTGCCCGCGGACCCGCGCACCCCTTACGACGTTCGCGAGGTGATAGCGCGCATCGTCGACGGCTCTGAATTTCATGAGTTCAAGGCGCTCTACGGCGAGACGCTCATCTGCGGCTTCGCCCACATCCACGGATTTCCCATCGGCATTCTCGCTAACAACGGCATCCTGTTCAGCGAGAGCGCGCTCAAGGGCACGCATTTCATCGAGTTGGCGAGCCAGCGCAGCATCCCGCTGCTGTTTCTGCAGAACATCACCGGGTTCATGGTTGGGCGCAAATACGAGGCGGGCGGCATCGCCAAGGACGGGGCCAAAATGGTGACGGCGGTGGCCACCACCAACGTCCCGAAATACACCGTCATCATCGGCGGCAGCTACGGCGCGGGCAACTACGGCATGTGTGGGCGCGCCTATGGCCCGCGCTTTCTGTGGATGTGGCCGAACGCGCGCATTTCGGTGATGGGGGGCGAGCAAGCTGCGAGCGTGCTGGGCCTCCTGCGCCAGGAGGCGACGGAGGCCAAGGGCGGCAGCTGGAGCGCCGCGGATGACGAAGCGTTCAAGACGCCGATCCGCGAGCAATACGAGCGTCAGGGCCATCCCTATTATGCCAGCGCGCGCATCTGGGACGACGGCATCATCGACCCGGTCGACACCCGCACCGTGCTCGGCCTGGCGCTCGCGGCCGGGCTGAATGCCCCGCCGAGCGGGCCCACGCGGTTCGGCATCTTCAGGATGTGATGGTGTCGCTCGCCCGCCGCTTCGACAAGTTGTTGATCGCCAACCGTGGCGAGATCGCATGCCGGATCATCCGCACGGCCAAGCGCATGGCGCTGCGCACCGTGGCGGTCTATTCCGATCCCGATCGCGAGGCGATGCACGTTGCGCTCGCCGACGAGGCGGTGCTGATCGGCCCGGCGCCCGCGAAGGACAGCTACCTCCACATCGGCGCCATCATCGAGGCAGCGCAGGCGACGGGTGCCGCGGCGATTCACCCCGGGTACGGGTTCCTCTCCGAAAACGCCGATTTCGCACAAGCCTGCGCGGACGCCGGTCTGATCTTCGTTGGCCCTTCCGCCGCGACCATCCGCCTGATGGGCTCGAAATCGGCGGCCAAAGCGCTGATGGAGTCCTCCGGCGTGCCGGTCGTGCCCGGTTATCATGGTCAAGACCAAAGCATCGCCACGCTCGCCGCCGCCGCTGAGCACGTGGGCTATCCAGTGCTGGTCAAGGCGTCCGCGGGCGGAGGCGGGCGAGGCATGCGCCTCGTCGGCAAGGTCGACGATCTCGATGAGGCGGTCGCGGGGGCGAAACGCGAAGCCGCGGCGTCGTTTGCGAACGAGGATATCCTGATCGAGAAATACATCGCCAAGCCGCGCCACATTGAAATGCAGGTGTTCGGCGACGGCGAGGGCAACATGGTGTCGCTGTTCGAGCGTGAATGCACGCTCCAGCGCCGTCACCAGAAGGTGGTGGAGGAGGCGCTTTCGATTGCGCTCACCGCCGAGCGGCGCGCCGCGATGTCGGCCGCGGCGCGCTCCGCCGCGCAGGCCGCGGGATATGTTGGCGCCGGTACGGTCGAGTTCATTGCCGATGCGGCCGGCTTCTATTTCATCGAGATGAATACGCGGCTGCAGGTCGAGCATCCCGTGACTGAGATGATCACCGGCCTCGATCTGGTCGAGTGGCAGTTGCGCGTCGCCATGGGGGAAAAGCTGCCGTTGCAACAGCACGAGATCGCCGCCAACGGCCACGCCATCGAGGCGCGCATCTATGCCGAGGACCCTGACAAGGGATTTCTGCCGGCGAGCGGAACCGTTCGAACGTGGCGCGAGCCCTCCGGCGTCGGCGTGAGGGTCGATACCGGCTTTCACGCCGGCGACGTCATCACGCCATACTACGATCCGCTGTTGGCGAAGTTGATCGCCTCCGGCGTCGATCGGCCGCAGGCGCTGAGCCGTCTCGTCGAGGCCTTGGATTCGTTCGAGATTGCCGGCGTAACCACCAATCTCGACTTCCTCAAGCGACTGCTGCGTCATCCGCAAGTCATCAGCGGCGAGATCGACACTGGCTTCATCGAGCAGGAAATGTCGGCGTTCACCCGCGGCGCGCCCTCGCTCGCGCCGCTCGATGTCGCCGCGGCGTGCGTCGCGGTGTTGCTGCGCGAACAGAGCGAGCGTGCCGGATCGGCCTCGCCGTGGGATCGCATGGATGGTTGGACGCTTATTGGCCGCCGCAGCCGCCGCTTGAGCTTCCGCCAGGACGCCGAGCGCTACGATGCGGTGCTGTGGTACGCCCGCGACGGCTTGTGCCTGGAATTCGGCGGCAGGACCGAGCGTTTGCAGTTCGTGCCGCGCCAGGGCGCTGTGTTTGATATGTGCCTCAGCGACGCGCCGGAGCGAGTTTCAGTCGCCTGGTCCGGCCGTGAGCTCGATCTGAGCACGCCGCGCGGTCCTCGCAAACTGCACTGGGTCGATCCGTTCCTCGCGGATGTCTCCGAGGCAGCGGCGGGCGGGCGCATCGTCGCACCGATGCCGGGAACCGTGACGCGCATCCTCGCCGAACCGGGTGTCGGCTTGCAGCGCGGCGCGCCGCTCATCGTGCTCGAAGCGATGAAGATGGAACACACGCTACGTGCGCCCGCCGACGGCCGCGTGAAGGCGCTCAAATGCGCCGTCGGCGACTTCGTGCAGGAAGGAACCGAACTCGCCGATTTCGAGGCGGGCGCAGCTGAAGCGGAAACACTATAACCCGCGCCCTGTCGTGTGGTTCGGTCAAACATATGGACGCAGAAGTTCTCATCGTCGGAGCTGGCCCCACCGGGTTGACGCTCGCCATCGATCTCGGACGCCGCGGCGTGCGGACGACGATCATCGAGCAGAAGGAGGCTCCGCAGTTCCTCCCGAAGATGGAGCGCTGCAACGCTCGCACCATGGAGATCTACCGGCGTATGGGAATCGCCGATGAGGTTCGCGCCGCCGGCCTTCCCGCCCGTTGTCCGATGGACATCTTCGTCGTGCTGTCGCTGATCGAGCCGCCGCTTGTGCATCATCCTCATCCCTCGGTGGCCGAGGCGAAGGCGCAGATCGCCAAGTCCGACGACGGCGGCTTGCCGCTCGAGCCCTATCAGCTCATCTCGCAATACACGCTTGAGCCGCTCTTGAAATCGATCGCGGAGAAGTTGCCAAGCGTCACGGTGCGTTACGGCTGCGAGCTCGTGGGTTTCGAGCAGGATGAGACGTCAGTCACGGCGCAGGTGAAGGAGAGCGGCGGTAGCCGCACCACGTTGCGCGCCGCCTACATGGTGGGTTGCGACGGCGGCGGCAGCGTGGTGCGCCGGCAGCTCGGCATCGCGCTCCAGGGCGAGGCCAACATCCAGCAGCTGCGGCAGGCGCTCTACTACTGCGAAGACCTCTACGACCGCATCCCGATCGGTAAGGGCCGGCATTATCACGTGGTCGACACGGAGGGGAGCTTCTTGATCGTGCAGGATTCGACCCGGCACTTCACGCTGCATTCAGTCGTCGAAACCGACGCGGATATGGCACGTATGTTCGAGCGGACCGTGGCTATGCCGGTCGAATACGAGATGCTCTATGTCGGACAGTGGAAGATGAACCTGCTGTTGGCCGAGCGCTACGGCGCGGGCCGGGTGTTTCTCGCCGGCGACGCCGTGCATCTCGTCATTCCGACCGGCGGGCTCGGCATGAATACCGGCGTCGGCGATGCTGTCGACCTCTCCTGGAAGCTCGCGGCGACGCTTGCCGGATGGGGCGGCCACAAGCTGCTCAGCTCATACGAGACCGAGCGCCGGCAGGTCGGAGCTCGCAACGTGGCGGCCTCGAGCTTTGCGACCCAAGGGCGGCGGAGGTGGCGCGCACTCTATCGGCCGGAAATCCGCGAGCCGACACCTGCCGGCTCGGCGCTGCGCGAGGCGATGGCGCGCGTCGCCGACGTCGAGCAGCACAAGGCGACGGAAATGATTGGTGCCGAGCTCGGCTATCGCTACGACGGTTCGCCGCTGATCGCCGCCGAGCCGGGCGAGGGGCCCGAGCACGATTTCATGACTTACGTTCCCACCACATGGCCCGGAGCGCGGCTGCCGCACGTGTGGCTCGACGACGGGCGCGCCATGCAGGACCGCATCGGCTACGGGCACGGCTACACCCTGCTGCGGCTGGGCGGGACGAAGGCCGATGCGGCTGGCCTGCAACGGGGGTTCGCCGCGATTGGCGCGCCGTTGCAGATTCTCGACGTTGCCGACACAAGGCCGCGCGACATCTACGGCTATGATCTCTTCCTCCTGCGGCCGGACATGCACGTGGTCTGGCGAGGCAATGAGGCTCCGCCCGAACCGGCAAAATTGGCGGCGCTTGCGACGGGCCATTGAACACAACACGCAGCCGACCTGCTCGTCACGCCTCACACCACCATCACGATCGAACCAGTGGTCTTGCGCGATTCGATATCGGCGTGGGCGCGCGGCGCGTCTCGCAGTGGATAAGTCTGGGTGATCGCAATCTTGATCCTGCCGCTGCCGACCATTGCAAACAGGTCGTGCGCGGCGGCGAGAAGCTCGGCGCGAGTGACCGTGTAATTCGAGACGCTCGGATGCGTGAGATAGATCGAGCCGAGTGCGCCGAGCCGGCGCGGCGGCATGGGGGCGGGATCGCCCGAGGCTTCGCCGAAGGAAGCCATCACCCCGCGCCGACGCAGGCATTTCAGCGATGCTTCGAACGTCGCCTTGCCGACCGAATCGTAGACGACGGGAACGCCTTCCCCGCCGGTGATGTCGCGCACGCGCCCGGCAAAATCTTCACGCGTGTAGACGATCGGATGATCGCAACCGTGCGCGCGGGCAATCTCCACCTTCGCTTCGGTGCTCACGGTGCCGATTACCGTCGCGCCGAGGTGCTTCGCCCATTGGCACATGATGAGGCCGACGCCGCCGGCGGCTGCGTGGATCAGGATCGTATCGCCGGGTTGCACCTTGTATGTTTCGGTCAGCAAGCAGCGCGCCGTCATGCCGCGGATCATCATCGAGGCGGCCGTGCGCTCATTAATATCGGCCGGCAACGGGATAACCCGCGCCGCCGGGACGATGCGCAGTTCGGCGTAAGAGCCTTCCGGCATGCCGGCATAGGCGACGCGGTCGCCGACCGAAAGGCTGCGCACGTCGCGCCCCACCGCATCGATGACGCCGGCACTCTCGAGACCGATCCCGGAAGGAAGCGATTTCACTGCATGCACGCCCCGGCGCATCAGCACGTCGCGGTAGTTGACCGCCACCGCGAGGTTGCGAATGCGCACCTCTGCGGGACCGGGAGGACCGACCTCGACATCCTCGAGGCGCAGCACCTCAGGGCCGCCAAGCTCATGGAAACGAAAGGCCTTGCTCACGCCGCGAGCTCCCGCGACAGACCTTCCATCAGTTCGGCGAGATCCTCGAGTGCGTTGAAGCGCGGCTGCGCCGCGATGTGGGGAGAGAGCACGACATTGTCAAAACCCAAGAGCTCGTCGGCCCCGCGGCCGGGCTCCTCATAGAGCGGGTCGAGCGCAAAGCCGCCGAGCCGGCCCGATCTCAGCGCCTCGATCAATGCCGGGCGGTCGACCACGTCGGCGCGCGCGATGTTCACCAAGAACGCGCCCGGTTTCATCTGCGCAAATTGCGCGCGGCCGATGAACGCGCGCGTCGCCGGCCCGCCCGGCAATTGCGGCACCACCCAATCGCTCTGCGCGAGCAGCGTCTCGAGCGGCATGTGCGTCGCAAGAAGCTCCTGCTCTTCCGCCGCAGGCAGCCGGGTGCGCTGGTAATAGAGAATTCGCATCCCGAACGCTGCTGCGCGGATAGCGATCTCGCGGCCGATCTCGCCTAGACCGATAATGCCCAGCGTGGCCCCATTGAGGGTGTGCAAGCCGGAAATCCGCGCCCAATTCGAGTTCGGCGTGTGCCGGCGGTCGAACGGCTTATAGGCGTAACCGATCGCGGACAAATCATCGACGCTGACGCGTCCGGCCAGCCGATGCAGCTTTTTGGCGAGCGTCAGCATCAGCGCGACGGCCAATTCGGCGCAGGCGATGTTGGCGCGGCGGCGGATGGTCAGCACCTTGATGCCTCTGTCCGCGCAGGCCTCGGTGTCGATGTTGCGCGGCTTGAAGCCGAATTTGTGCACGATGCGCAACGCGCCCCCCGCGACAAGTTCGTCCCTGCCGACGCGGAGCGATTCGACCACCAGCGCGCAGCTGCCAGGCAAAGCCGCGCGCAGCTCGTTTTGCGTTTCGACGAGCCGCACCTCGCGCGGGAAAAGCTCGCCCACGCGGGCGCGCACGCGCTGGCAGTAGCCGGTAAAATCGGGCTCGTCGTGGGCAAAGAAGTCGGCATAGGCCGCGGTGCGCTCGCGGGAGGTGTCGGGGTCGAGCACGATGCCGACGACGCGCAGGAAACGATCGTCTTCGACGACTAAGGGACCCTCGACCGGCACGCAGACCACTCCAAAGGAACTCACGGCGCGAGCGGTTCAAGGTCGAGCTCAAGCGCCTGCAGCACGCGCGCGTTCATATTGTAGGTGCCGATCAGCACGGTCAATTCCACGATCTCCCTGGCATTGAAATGGCGCGCGACCTCGGCGAAGACCGCGTCGGGCACCACTACATCGCGGGTCATGGTGTCGGCGTAAGCGAGCACGGCGCGTTCGCTGGCGCTGAAGAATTCGCGCCCGCGCCAGTCGGCAAGCGCGTCGCATTCGGCCAGCGAAAGCCCGTCGGCCAGGGCGAGCGACGGCACGTGCTGGCGCAAGACGTATTGCGAGCCGGTGAGATGACCCATGCGGATGATCACGATCTCCCTCAGGCGGCCGGGAAGCGTCGTCTTCCATCGCACTGTATTGGAGTGATTGAACCAGCTCTCGGCGAGCGGCGGCGCGTTGAGCAGCATGCGATAAATGTTGATCAGCTTCCCGCGTCGCCCGGCGCGAAATTGTTCGATCACTTGCGCGAGTTCGGGATGCTCTTGCTCTTGGATGAGGGGCACGCGCGCCATGGTATTCCTTTTGCCTCCGGCTGCTCGGGAGTGCTCGCCTTGCACCGGCCGGCGATCATTACTCCATCTTGAGGCCGGTTGCCTTCATGACTGGGGTCCAACGCGCGAGCTCTTCGGCGATGAACTGGCGTGTCGCCTCGGGTCCTGAGTCCGTGATCGGCTCGAATCCGGAGGCCACCAGGATGCGCTGAACATCCGCGTCCGCCATGGTCTGGCGCGTCGCCTCGGCGAGGCGCTCGATGATCGCCTCGGCGACGCCGGCGGGAGCGAACAGCCCGTTGAGATTGCCGGCGATCATGCCCGGCAATCCCGCTTCGACCGCGGTCGGAATATCGGGCGCCGCCTTGATGCGTTTTGCCGCGTTGACCGCAAGGATGCGCACCTTCCCCGCGCGATGAAACTCGATGAGCGGTGCGCCCACGTTCGGCGTCATCATCGGAATGTGACCGCTGGCGAGATCAGCAACGCCGGGCGCTGCGCCCTTGTAAGGAATGTGCACGATATCGGGGGCGCCGATCAGCTGCTTGAACAACTCGCCCGCCAGGTTGGTGAGGGTGCCGGCACCGGCCGACCCGTAGGAGAGCTTGCCCGGGTTGGCCTTGGCGTAGGCGATGAGTTCGGCGAGGTTGCGCGCGGGCACCGATGCGTGGACGGCGATCGAGGTCGGTGTGTTGCAGAGAATATAGATCCCGACGAAATCCTTGAGTGGATCGTAAGGCGGATTGTGCATGACCGCGGGAATGAGGACCTGCGTGCTGGTGTTGCCGAACAGGAAAGTGTAGCCGTCTGGCTGGGCGCGGGCGACCTCGGCGGCGCCGGTCACCCCGCCGCCTCCGCCGCGGTTCTCGGTAACCACGGTGCCGAGCACGGGCTTCATCCTCTCCGCCCATAACCGGCCCACCACGTCGGTGGCGCCGCCCGGCGAGAATGGGACGACGAGCCTTATGGCGTGATCGGGGTAGGCATGGCCGCGCGGTGCTGCCATCGCGGCCGCAAGCACGCTCAAACCGCCAGCCAGCGCCCCACGCCGATTCATGGAAGCGGGCTCACGTCGTCGCCTCGATCATTGCCCGCAACTCCGGCGTCACTTCGGGCATGATTCCGAACCAGGCGTGGAAAGCCGGCCGCGCTTGATGCAACAGCATGCCAAGGCCGTTGACCGTCGCGTTGCCGCGCCTGCGGGCGGCTGCGAGTAGCGCCGTCTCGCGCGGAATGTAGACGATGTCCGACACGAGCGCCCGCACCGGCAAGCGATCGAGCGCGAGATCGAGCGGCCGCTCGCCGAGCATGCCCTGGTTGGTGGTGTTGATCAGCATCGCCGCGCCCTCGAGCGCGGCCTCGCGCTCTTCCCAGGCCAGCGCCGTGATCGGGCCGCCGAGGTCCCCCGCTAGCGCCTTGCCTCGCGCCAGCGTGCGATTGACCAGGCGAATCTCCCGAGCGCCCTGGTCGATCAAGTTCACTAGTACAGCGCGCGCGCCCCCACCAGCGCCGATCACGACGATCGGCCCGGTATCGGCGCGCCATTCGGGCTGTGCCTCGCGCACGCTTTCGATGTAGCCGAAGCCGTCGTGGTTGCGCCCTTCGAGCGATCCGTCGGGCGCGACCACGACGCAGTTCACCGCGCCGATGCGCCGTGCGAGCGGATCGAGCTTGTCGACGATATCGAGCGCGGCTTCCTTGTGCGGAATCGTGAGATTGCAACCGGAGAATCCGAGCGCCGACAGCGCGCGCAACGCGGCGCGCAGATTCGCGGCGGTAATGGCGAGCGGCACGTAGATGCCGGTGAGGCCATACTTGGCCAACCAGTAATTGTGCAATTTCGGCGAGCGCGAATGCATCACCGGGTCGCCCATCACGCCCGCCAGTAGAAAGCGATCAGGATGGCTCATGGCAGTCGGAGCAAGTCATGATCGATGATCCGTGCACCTTTCGTGAGGCGAGTAAATCCGCCGGCCTGCGCCTTCCAAAAATAACCCCCGGCAAGGGCCGGGGGCTACGCTCGCGTGCAAAACGGCCGAGCCTAGACCAGGCGGACGTTCTTGAGCGGCAGCTGGCGTACCGGCTTGCCGGTCGCGGCATGGATGGCATTGAGCACGGCGGGTGCCACCACACAGATCGTCGGCTCGCCGACGCCGCCCCAGAAGTCACCGCTCGGCACGATGATCGTTTCGACCTTCGGCATTTCCGCAAGCCGCATGATCGGGTAGGTGTCGAAATTCAAATCCACCATCCGCCCGTCCCTGACCCTGCATTCGCCGTACAGCGTGGCGGTGAGCCCGTAGGCCACCGAGCCCTCGACCTGCGCAGCGATCTGGTCGGGATTGACGGCGTGCCCGCAATCGAGTGCCAGCACCGTGCGGTGGACCGTGAGTTGGCCGCGGTCGCTGACCGAGACCTCGGCGACGGCGGCCGAGTAGCTGCCGTAACCCATGAACTGCGCAATGCCGCGATGGACGCCGGCGGGGAGCGGCTTGCCCCAGTCGCCCTTCTCCGCCGCGGCGTTGAGCACGGCGAGGTGCTTGGGATGCCCAGCCATGAGCGCGCGGCGGAACTCGAGCGGGTCCTTGCCGGCCGCCCGCGCCACCTCGTCCATGAAACACTCCATATAGACGGCGTTCTGGTTGGTGTTGACGCCGCGCCAGGGGCCGACCGGCACGTGCGTGTTGCGCATCACGTATTCGATGAGCAGGTTTGGCACGGTGTAGCCGAGTTGCGCATCGCCGGGCTCTTCCCATAGCCCTTGCAGCTGACGCCGATCCTTGCCGTTGACGATCCCCGCAGGGTTCAAGGTGGCGTTGATCGATTGGCCGGAGACGCGCGCGTGCAGCCCGATGAGGTTGCCGCTCGCGTCGAGACCGGCCGCGAGCCGACATTGCGAGATCGGGCGAAAGAAGTCGTGTGCCTGGTCCTCCTCGCGGCTCCAGATCAGCTTGATCGGGACGCCGGGGAATTCCTTGGCGATCGCCACCGCCTGGTGCACGTAGTCCTGCGTGCCGCCGCGCCGGCCGAAGCCGCCGCCGAGGTCCGGCCTGTAGGCCTCGCAATTGGCGAGCGGAACGCCCGACGACTCGGACAAGGCGGCGAGCGACGCCTCCGCGTTCTGGGTCGGCACCCACACCTCGGCTTTGTCAGCGGAGAGCCTCACAGTGGCATTCATGGGCTCCATGGTCGCGTGCGCGAGGAACGGCGTGCCGTAGACAGCCTCGACCTTTTTGGCCGCGGTTTCGATTGCCTTGAGCGCATCGCCGTTCTGGCGATCGCCGTTGGTGGCGCCCGCGCCGAGCCCTTCCTTCAGCTCTTCGGCGATCCTCGCACTCGATACCGACGCGTTGGGTCCTTCGTCCCAAACGATCGGCAGGGCATCGAGCGCCGTTTTGGCCCGCCACCAGGTATCGGCAACGACCGCGACGGCCGTGTCCTTGACCTTCACGACCTTGCGCACGCCCGGGCGTGCGGCGATCTTCGCCTCGTCATAGCTCGCCACCTTCCCGCCGAACACCGGGCAATCCTTGATCGCGGCGCACAGCATGCCCGGCAGCTTGATGTCGATTCCATAGATCTTGCTGCCGTCGAGCTTGTCGGCGGTATCGATGCGTTTCATCGGCTTGCCGGCGATCTTCCAATCTTTCGGGTCCTTGAGCTTGATGGCTTTTGGATCAGGCGCCTCGAGCTTGGCCGCGGCCGCGGCGAGCTTGCCATAGCTGAGCGAACGGCCGGACGGGCCGTGGGTGACGACGCCGTCGGCGACCGTGAGTTCGCCAACGGGCACTTTCCACTCCTCGGCCGCCGCTTGCAGCAAAAGCATGCGCGCAACGGCGCCGCCGCGGCGCACATAGTCCTCCGAGGTGCGGATGCCCCGGCTGCCGCCGGTTGACATCTCGCCCCAAATCCGCTTGCGGGCGAGATTTTGGCCGGGGGTGATCTGTTCGGCTTTGACCTTCTTCCAATCGCATTCGAGCTCTTCGGCCACGAGCTGGACGAGGCCGGTGATCGTGCCCTGTCCCATCTCCGAGCGCGCGACGCGGATCACGCAAGTGTCGTCGGGCTTAACCAGGACCCAGGCGTTGACCTCGGTACCTTCGCCGGCGGTCTGTGCGACGGCGCGCCCGAAGCCCGGCGGCAAACTGAACCCAAGCGCCAGCCCGCCACCCGCGGCAGCGGATCCGACGATGAACGTGCGTCTTGAAAGCTTAGCGGCCTTGCCGCGGATCGTCTTTTTCACGGTAGGCCTCCCTATGTTCTCGACGTGTCGTTGGCCGCCACATGCACGGCAGCTCGGATGCGCTGATAGGTCCCACATCGACAGATGTTGGTCATCGCCTCGTCGATGTCCTTGTCGCTGGGCTTCGGCGTGCGCTTGAGCAATGCCGCGGCAGCCATGATTTGTCCCGACTGGCAATAGCCGCACTGTGGCACGTCGAGCGCTGCCCACGCCTTTTGCACGGGATGCGAGGCATCGGGAGACAGCCCCTCGATGGTGACGATGCGGTCGGTTGCTTGTACGTCCCCGACGCGAATGGAGCAGGAGCGCTGCACCTCGTCATTGATGTGCACCGAGCAGGCGCCGCATTGCGCGATGCCGCAGCCGTATTTCGTGCCGGTGAGGCCGACCTGTTCGCGGATGACCCACAACAGTGGCGTATCGGGCTCCACCTCCACGTCACGTAAAGTTCCATTGATGTTGAGCTTTGCCATGAGTATCCTCTCGGGGATCGTATCGATTGTTCTCTTATTGCTTTGCCGCGGCGCAGGGCGGCGAATAAAGGAATTGAAGCGCCTGCGAGGCGCGTGCAGCATAGCGCTCGCGTCCCAGCTTGCCTATGGCCCTTAGCGCGTGTTGCCCGCGCTCGCGGCCAGGCAAGACTTCGGCGGCGAAGGAGTTGCAGCGGTGGCTCTTTTCGCGACACTCTTTCGAGGTTGCCGTTGTGCGCCGCTGCGGCGCTGCCTACATTGCGCCGAAGAGAGCTAGCCAGGCGAGGCGGACATGGACCGGCGAAAGACTGTATCGGAGACACATCGAGGCGATGTCGAGCCGGAGATCATTCCGCCCGGCGCGCGTGATCCCTATTCGCGGACATCATTCGACGGCGCGCAGCGCATCTATGTGGCGAGGATCGGCCCTGTCGGTTTCGCGCTGATGGCGGCGGCGGTCGCGGCGCTGGCGGCGCTCTTTTTCCTGTTGTTGCTGGGCGCGTTCGTGGTCCTGCTCCCGCTGGCAGGCTTGGCTCTGGCGATCATCATCGCCGTCGGTTTGTTCCGTGTATTGATTTGGCGCCGCTGACGCCGGCGCTTAATCGCCGGATTTTGCTACCTTCATTCCCGCTATGGTCGTTGATGCTCCGCCTTGCGGACAGGCGATAGGTCGCTGCGTGTCGCCAAAATTATGAGCGGGCTGACACTGAGGTGTCAGCCCGCTCGGCCTGATCATGGACATTGAGGTTGAGATCGTCCGAGGGACACGGACGCCGCGATCACAGTGCATTCACTCCCGACTGTTTGAGAAGGTCGGCCATTTTGTTCCGGGCATAGAACATGCGGGTCTTCACCGTGGCCGGGGGCACGCCGACGATCTGCGCCACCTCGTCGACCGACTTCTCGTGATAGTACACGAGATCGATCACTTCCCGGTGCGCGGGCGAGAGCTGCCGCAGGCACTTCTGGACGATGATGCTGCGGTCCATGTTGTGGACCACGGTCTCCGGATCATCGGCGGTGTCCTCGATGGTTGCCGCCATATGATCGTCCAAGGGCTCGTCCGTCCGCCGCCGCAGCGCCGAGAGCGACTTGTAGCGGGCGATCGCGAGCAGCCAGGTGGAGACCTGGGACTTGGATTCGAAAGCCTCGGCTTGCCGCCAGACGTCGAGGAAAACCTCGCTCACGAGATCCTCGGCGAGCGACTGGTTTCCGGTCAGCCGCAGGATGAACCGGTACACCCTCACATTGTGCCGGGCATAGAGCACTTGCATGGCGCGCTTGTCGCCGTCGGCGATGAGGCCAATGAGCGCCTCGTCCGACGTCTCCTGCGCAGGCGCCCGCAAGTGCGGCGACGCAATGTCGCGCAGCACATACTGATTTTGCATAACGATCCCCTGTTAGTCAGCCCTTAACCAACGTCACTAGCAAAGGCCTGTTGCTGCGTTGTTACGTCAGGGGAGAAAAATGGTTTCGTCGAGGGGGCGAATTATTTCGTCGTGAAACCGGCGACGAAATAAAGGTAGTGAAATACCGCAAGCGTTTCGTCCGGTGAGGCATTTTTGCCTCAGTCCAGCGCAGATGCTTCGCCGGTCGGGGAGAATAAATAGCCGCCGCCACGCACCGTGCGGATGACGGAAGGCCGGGCAGGGTCGGGCTCAATTTTTCGCCGAATGCGCATGATTCGCAGGTCGATCGCCCGGTCGAAGGCCTCCGCGTCGCGGGCGTTGGCCAATTCCAGCAAGCGATCGCGCGACAGCACCCGCTTGGGATTGGCGGCGAACACCTTGAGCAGGCCGTATTCCGAGGCCGTCAGCGGGTGCTCGTTGCCTTCGTCATCGCGCAGCGCCTGGGCGTCATGGTCGAGCCACTTGGTTCCAAATCGCACCCGCGTGCTCGCCGGCGCCGCCGGCGCCGGCGTACCTGCGGGCTCCCTTGCCGGCTGACCGGCGCCGCTCCTGCGCAACACCGAGCGGATGCGCGCCAGGAGCTCGCGCAGCTCGCACGGCTTCGCCAGGTAGTCGTCGGCGCCGAGCTCCAGGCCGACCACGCGGTCGATCGCGCTCGCGGTTGCGGTGAGCATGATGATTGGAACGCTGGTGCGCCGCTTGAGATCGCGGATGACCGATAGACCGTCCTCCTCCGGCATATTGAGATCGAGGACGATCAGGTCCGGCACCTGTTGCCCGATCGTCTTGCGCAGACTTGCACCGCCGTCGCACAAACTGACGGTAAAGCCGTGCATGCGCAAATAGTCGCCGACCATCTCTCGCGCGGGCTGCTCGTCGTCCACCACGATGATGTGCTGCGCCTGGGTCATGTCACCGGCAATGTCATCTTGAACGTCGCGCCCTGTCCGGGGCCCGCGCTTTCAACCGCGATCCGCCCACCGTGCAGATCGACGATACGCTTGACGATCGAAAGGCCGAGGCCGGTTGAGCTTTCGCCCGCGGTAGGCTTCGCCGAAAGCCGTTGGAAACGGCCGAACAGTCGGGAAATATCTTCCGGCGAAAGGCCTGCCCCCTGGTCGCTGACCCGAACCAGTATACCTCCGTCCTCCTCTCCGACCAAGAGGTCGATGGCTCCGCCGATCGGGCTATACTTGACGGCGTTGCTTACGAGATTGTCGATTGCCTCGCGGACGCGGTCCGCATCGCACATGGCGATATGATTTGCAGGCGCGGCGACCGTAATGGTTTGTTGCTTGCGCGCGGCGAGCGGGCGGTTTGCCTCCGCCACTTCCTGCACCAGGACGGTGATATCGACGGGCTCGCGCCGGACTGTGATGTCGAGGGCGTCCGCCATCGCATCCGCCACGAGATCGTCCACCATTTCCGTCAATCGATTGGCTGCGTCGCGGATATAGGCGATCTGCACCTTCACGTTCTCGTCGAGCGCGCCCGCTCCGGCGATCATCTCTTTCAAGATTTCGGTTCGGCCGAGGATCACGCCGAGCGGATTTTTCAGGTCGTGCGCGACCGTGCCGAGGATTTCGCTCTTGAAGGAATTGGCCTGCCGCAGCCGCGCCCATTGCGCGGCGAGCCGGCGATTGGCATTGGTCAGTTCTTGAGTGCGCGCGGCGACGCGCTCCTCGAGTCGCGTGTTCGCCAGCTGCAGTTGCTCGTAGAGAATGACGTTGTCGAACGCGACCGATAGCCGGCTGCAAAAGATCTCGACCAGGGTGCGGTCGGTGCTGGAGAGTTGCCGGGCGGCCTCGAGCACGACGACGACTTCGCGGCCGCTCACCGTCCTGATGTAAAGCACCGATCGGCGCGACGAGAACTCATGGTGCCGGCGGGCGAACGCTTCCTCGACAAGCCGGCGCAGGTCGGATTCGAGGATTTGCGATACTTCGCTGCCGATGAAACGGCTGTAGCAACCCGAACCGGCGAGTACCGAGAACGTCTCATGGGCGTTTTGCGGCTCGCGCAACACCAGGATTCCGGCGCAGTCCACATTCAGCAACGACCCGATCTGGGTGAGAACGCCTTCGGCCAACCGCTGCATCGATTTGAAATCGAACAAAGTCGATGCCGCGTCGATGATGATCTCGAGGCCGCGGCGGGTCTCCACCATGCGCTGCAGCTGCTGATAGCTGCGCAGCGCGGCGGTCAACGACGTGAACAGCTTGTCGGCGGTGAGCTCGGTTTTCGCTTTGTAGTCGTTGATGTCGTAGTCGACGATCACACGCCGCTCCGGCGCCTGGCCGGGTTGGCCGGTGCGCAGAATAATGCGCACGGTCTCGTTCTTGAGTTCCTTGCGGATGAATTCCACTAGGCTCAGCCCGGCTGTATCGGTCTCCATGATCACGTCGAGCAGGACGACGGCGACATCCGAATGGCGCCGCATGAGCTCGCGGCCTTCGGCAGCCGAATAGGCCGACAGGATTTCGAGCCCCTGTCCGTGCAGGCGATAGTCGCTGAGCGCGAAGCGCGTGCCGTCGTGCACGGCCGGTTCGTCGTCGATGACGGCGATCCTCCAGCGCGGCCCCTGTTCGGCGGGCTTCTCCCGCGGATCGTCGATCAATTGGACGATGTCATCCTCAGCCATGCAGGTCATCCATCATTGTGCGGCCTCCTCCGGCTGCGTTTCGCCGGGCGCCACGCGGGGCAGGGTGATGCGAAACCGCGTGCCCCAGCCGAGCCGCGATTCGAAAGCCAGTCGGCCCCCGAGCTGCTGGGTCACAAGGTTGAAGATGATGTGCAAGCCAAGTCCGGTTCCGCCTTCCCCGCGACGCGTCGTGAAGAATGGGTCGAAGGCGCGACGCTGGATCTCCTCGCTCATGCCTACGCCGTCGTCGGACACGAAGATATCGACGTCGTCGCGGACTTGCCTCGCTTCGACGAGGACGCTGCCGGCGCGCCCGTCGGGAAAAGCATGCACGACGCTGTTGAGGAACAGGTTGGTCAGCACCTGCCCGTAGGAGCCGGGATAGCTGTCCATGTTGATGCCCGGCGGCACATCGACGGTCAGCGTGATCTGCGACTTCTTCAGCACCGGCCGCAGGCTGGCGACGATCTGATCGGTCGATTCGCGCAGATCGAACGGGCGCCGATCGGCGTGGCTGCGGTCGACGGCGACCTGCTTGAACGATTGCACGAGTTCGCCCGCGCGCTGGAGGTTGCTGACCAGTTGATTGGCGGCGTCGCGGCCGCCTTCGAGGAACTCGTCGAGGCGAGAGCGCCGCAGCGGGCCCGAGCCCACCTCCTTGGCGAACTCGTCGCACCTGCGGGCGAAGCTCGAGGCCACCGTGAGGCTAATACCGATCGGGTTGTTCACCTCGTGCGCCACGCCGGCAACGAGGCCGCCGAGCGCTGCGAGCTTCTCCGCGGCGATGAGGTTTTGCTGCGCCTCGCGCAGGTCCTCGAGCGCTTTCTCCGCGCGATCCTTCGAGGCGCGCAGTTCGTCCTCGGTCTTGCGCTTGGCAATAGCGTTCTCGCGAAACACGGCAACCGCGCGTGCCATTTCTCCGATCTCGTCGCGCGCCTGTGTTCCTTGAATGGGCTGGTCGTATTTCTCCGATACGACGGCGTGCATTGCAGCCATGATCTCCTTGAGCGGTAGGTTGATGCTGCGGGCGATCAGAGCCCCGATAACGACGATCAGCGTCAGAAAAATGACCGCGACGAGCGCCACGTTCTGATAGATATTGGCCAGCGTGTGGTCGAAGCTTCCCTGCGCCTGCAGCTCGCGCAGGGTCATCTGCGCCGAGAGCTTGTTGATAACCGCGATCATGGCCGCCTGATTGTCGTCGATCGCGGTCTTCAGCAAGTTGGTGCGCATGGCGAACTGCTCGGCCAACGTCTTCAATCCGTCGCCGAACGCAGCGGCGCGCTGGGCCAGCGCAGTCAGCGCGGTGCGCTGCAGGTTGTTTTCCGCAAGATCAATCATCACCGGGATCGTCTGTTCGACGGTGGTGATGTTCCTGCGCGCTTCGTCGGCGGCATCCGAAGCGAGCGACAGGTAAAAGGCGTTGGCGGCGACGAGACTGGCGGTGAACGCCTCGCGCGACTTTCCAAGCGAAGGCAGCAGCAGCGCGTCGCGCGCGCCGATGGCGCCCTCGATGATGGCATAGAGACCCGCCATTTCCCTTGCCGGCTTGAGCACTTCATTCTCGTAGGTGTGAGCGATCGTGGTCTGGAGCGCGCGGACCTCGCCAAAGCCTTGCAGAAACCGCTCGGTCACGGCGCGCAGCTCGTCCGCGGATCCCGACAAAACCGGATCCACGGCGCCGCGGTTGCGCAGCGTGCTCAGAACCTCCCCATGTAGTCCCAGAATTTCCGTGAGGACTTCCTGGCTCGGCTGGTTGATGTAGCGATGGATCAGGTTTTGCAGACGGCTCGCTTCGCTTTCCAGCAGCACCAAGAGCCTGTCGGATTCTCGCACGGTACGCACGTCGTCCCACGCGCGGCTGAGAACATTGGCGCCGTTCCAGATCAGCGCCGCCAGAATGATGGCAACCGTCGCGTTGAGCGCGGCGATCGATAACAGACGCCACCGGATCGGCAGCACCCGCACGACGCTCTGCGTCTCCAGGTCAAGGCTCCGCCGCTGCCGCCCGGTCGGCGCCGCCGATTGTTCCTCCTTAAGAGCAAGCAAATCCAAACTCATTGAATCTTGCGAATACGCTCGACCAATTCGCTCAGGCCCGGATCAGTGACGCTCTTTGCGTAGATCGTGTTCATCGCCTGCTCGAACGGCATTCGGTCGAAATCGCTGATGATGGTGACGCCGGCAGCCCGCGCTTGCTGATGCGAGCGCTCCTCCAATCCGTTCCACAGCTCGCGCATGTATGCGCTGGACTTGCGCGCTGCGTCCCGGAAGATGTCCTGGTCTTCCGCCGAAAGGCTTTCCCACGCTCGCGGGGACATGACAAGCAGCTCGGGTCCCATCGTGTGCTCCGTCAGCGTGTAATAGGGAGCGAGCTTGTAGTGGTTCGTCGTGACGTAGGACGGCCAGTTGTTTTCCGCGCCGTCGATCAATCGGGTGGAGAGCCCGGTCGCGACCTGCCCGTACGGTAGCTCGACCGGTTGGGCGCCGAGCGCCCTGATCATGTCGACCATCAGTTCCGATTGCTGCACCCGAATTCGCAAACCTTGCATGTCGGCAAGCGTGCGCACCGGCCGCACGTTGTTGTAGATCGATCGCGATCCCGAGTCGTAAAACGCCAAGCCGACGAAACCATGGCGCTGCGCGCTCGCCAGGATCTCCGCGCCGATCGCCTGATCGAGCACTTTGTGCAGATGATCGAACGAGCGGAACAGAAACGGCAGCGCAAGCACGTTCGCCGCGGGAATGAGCGATCCGATCGGCGCGACATTGGTGCGGTTGAGATCGATGGCTCCGACGCGCGTCTGTTCGATGGTCTCTTTTTCTTCGCCGAGTTGGCGCGAATGGAACACCCGAATGCGGTGGCGTCCGCCGCTGCGCTCCTCGACGACGCGAGCCATGAACATGAGCGCCTGCACGGTGGGATAGTCCTCCGATTGGGTGTCGGCGACGCGGAACTCGCGCGTGCCCGCAGGGCCAGGCGCCGCCAAGAGCGCAATGCAGACGGCTAGCGTCTTGCACAAATTCATTTGCAAATTGAAGGACATGACCCGTCCCGGTTGAAGCAGACGAACGGCGATCGAGAGTATTATTCGGTTCGGGCGAAGTCCGTCAATCGACGGGCCGCCTGCTATACCTCGGTTCGCCGGACACGTTCCCACAAGGGCCGTCCCCGACACGCAAGACGTCGGGCCAAAGCTCAGACCTGCAGTCCCGCTGGAGTTCACCTCCGCGGGCGCCCATGGTTGCTGACTTGATAGCAACGCATTCTAACCGAGCGCTGCCAACAGCGCGATGCGCGACGACCGGGAGAACGAGCGATGGATGAAAATTATGCACGCTTTTCGCGGCTGCTGATCGATCGGCCGCACGCGCGGGTGCTCCGCGTCATCATGAACAGGCCGGACAAGCTCAATGCGGTCGACGGCGACATGCACCGCGAGCTGACCGAGATCTGGCGCGTTATCGATGCCGACCCGAACGTGAGCGCCGTCTTGCTCACCGGCGCGGGCAAGGCCTTCTCGGCCGGCGGCGATCTCGACTTGCTGGACAAGATGATTGCGGATTTCGCCACCCGCAGCCGCGTTTGGCAGGAAGCGCGCGACATGGTCTACAACCTGATCAACTGCAGCAAGCCGGTGGTCTCTGCGATCAACGGCGCGGCGGTGGGCGCCGGCCTGGCGCTGGCTCTTCTCGCCGACGTCTCCATCGCCGGCGCGTCGGCCCGCCTCATCGACGGGCATACCAAGCTCGGCGTCGCTGCCGGCGATCACGCGGCGATCATCTGGCCGATTCTCTGCGGCATGGCCAAGGCCAAATATCATCTGCTGCTGTGCGAGGCAGTCACCGGCGCCGAGGCCGAGCGCATCGGTCTCGTCTCGCTCGCAGTGCCCGACGAGGACCTGCAGGCACGCGCCATGGACGTCGCGGTTCGCCTCGCCGAGGGTGCGCCCGACGCGATTCGCTGGACCAAGTACGCGCTCAATAACTGGCTGCGCGCCGCCGGCCCGATCTTCGATGCCTCACTCGGCATGGAATTTCTCGGGTTCGGCGGACGCGAAGCGCCGGAAGGCGCGGCGGCTTTACGCCAAAAGCGCGCGCCAAGATTTCCGCACGCGGGTTCATGAAGCGTGCTGGCGAACGTTGTGCGTTGCTTGGCGGCGGCTCTCGCAACCCGCTCAATGCATCACCGTTCCGCCATCCACCGCGATTGTCTGTCCTGTGACCAGCTGACTCGAGTCGGATATCAGCCAGTGAACGGCGCCGAGCAGATCCGAGGGCACCAGACTTCGGGCGATCGCCTGGTTCATCTTGATGGTCTCTAGCGCCTTGTCCGCCTTCTCGGCGAAGAATTCGCGCGCTGCCTCGGTCAAGACCGCGCTCGGCGCGATGGCGTTCACGCGGATCTTGTCGCGACCAAGCTCGCGCGCGAGCCCGCGGGTGAGCCCGATTACGGCTGCCTTGGAGGTCGTGTAGTGCAAGCCGTACGGCATGCCGTAGGTGGCTGCGAGCGAGGCGATATTGACGATGCTGCCGCCGCCGGCCTGCCGCATGGCGGGCACGACCGCCTTGCAGCAGTTCCAGATGCCCTTGACGTTCACGGCCATCGCGGCGTCCCACTCAGCTTCGCTGATCGCGTCGAATCGGCCGCCCTTGAGGCCGCCGAAAAGCGCCGCATTGTTGATGAGCGCGTCGATGCGGCCGAACGCCTCGAGCGCCATGCGCGCCGTCTCCATGGCCGAGGCCGCGCTGGCGACGTCGAGCTTGGCGCTGATCGCCTTTCCCTTCTCGCTTCGCACGAGCTCGAGCGTCTGCGCGCAGTCATTGATGTCCGCGATCACCACGCGCGCGCCGAGACCGGCGAGATATCGCGCATATTCCCGTCCGATGCCGCGCGCGGCGCCGGTGACGACGACGACCTTTCCTTCGAGTTTCATGCTTGCCTCAGTGTCATTGCATCGACTTGATGCCAAGCGCCGGCAATCGCCTCAATCCTGTCCTGCTCTACAAGCCGGGCGACCCTTATGCGCTCGGCATCGATCTCGAGCCCCGTTGGCATGAGCTTGGTCTGCGCGAGCGCGCCGGAGGTCAGGAGAAAGATTCCGGGCACGCCACGCGCGGCAGCGTGTCGGGTCGAGCTCGGCAATGGCGATCCACGGCTGCGCAGCACGGAAGAGAGGGCCTGCCTTCAGGCGACCTTGCGCCCGCCCGCGCGGGCGTCCAGATGCGCGAGCACTTCCTCGACATGCATGACGTCGGCGTATTTGTGATGCAGATCGAACAGATTGACCTTGTGGCTGATGAGCGAGCGGTCATAGGTGCATTCTTCGACCACTACGGCGTGGAAGCCGTAGGAATAGGCATCCACGGTCGAGGCGCGCACGCAGCCTGACGTGGTCTCGCCGCATATGATCAGGCTGTCGATGCGGCTTTGCTGAAGATGCGCAATTAGCGGCGTGCCGAAGAGAGCCGAGGCGCGCTCCTTGTAGATCACCAGATCACCCGGCGCCGGGGCAAGCTCTGCCTTGATGGCGTAGGTATCATCCGCCTCGCGGCCGCTGTTGCGGTTGGTGGCATGCACACCAGTGCTGTGGATGTGCTGGGTGGTATAGATGATCGGCACGCCAGCGCGGCGGGCAGCCGCGAACAGCGCTTGGGTCGCCGGCATCGCCTTCCAGGCATGCTCGCCGCAAGAGCCGGAGAATTCGCGATCGACATCCTTCACCGGACGGTCGCCGCCGCGATAGACTTTGTTGTAAAGATCGATGGCGAGCACCGCGGGATTGTCGCCGACATAAACCTGGCGGCGATAAGCCTGGTAGATCTGGATGGTGTCGGCGTCGATGACGTCCTTCCAGCAATGGTCTTCGAAATCGCGCGCCATGACCTGCTCCTGTGGCTTTGCCGCGCTCGGCATAGCATGACGGGGCGGATGGGTACATCGTGGCATGTCCCGGCGCGGCGGCCGCACGAGGCGCGCGCGTTATGATGCGCTGCCGGCAGGCAGGCCGCGTCAGGGCGGGCTCGCTATAGAACAATGCTCGGATTGCGCAGATTGCGGTCGCAATCGATCAAGTTGACCTGCCGCACCTGAATCTTCCAGCGATCCGCGGTCTGCACGAACCGGTGTCCGCACCAGCCCGATAAGAATCGCGTCCCGTCGACGCGGAACTCGCTGATCAGGAAGTTGGAGCGGACCATGCGGGCGGCGCTCTCCTCGCTTGCAAATACTTCGACATTCGAGATCAGCCGCACCGTGCGGGATTTCGGCGCCTGCGACCAGGCGTAACCGGTGCGCAGGCGATAGATTCGATCTTCCATGCGCCGGCGATCGTCGAACAAGATGGCGATCTCCCGCCTGGGATCTCCGCCGCCGGGCGTTCCCGGCACCCAGTAGATGCATTCGGGCGCGTACATCGCCAGCCATTCGTCGAACCGCAGCTCATCGAGCAACCGCGCCTCGCGCTCAAGCAGGAGACGAAAATGATCGCGCACCTCCGGCGCGGCGATGGCCAGCTCGTCGCGCTGCCAGTTCGTGAAATTCGCCACGAGCTTACGGTAGAGCTCGTCGGTGACGTAAAAGGAACTGATCGTCGGATCGTGGGCGGTCTGCATGGAAGCCGCTCACGGCTCGCGCTGGACGACGAGCTTCGGTGACGCCTTCATCAGCCGCTTCCATTCTTTGATGTACTCGCGCATGAACACTTCGTCGGTGGCGGGCGCCGTGATGATGCCGTTCTCGTGCCTCTTCACCCGGCCGGGAATGCCGAGCCCGCGATGCATGTAGATCCACTCGTCCTCTTGGCAGGCGAGCCCGCGTTGGATTTCCTCGAAATTGGCGAGGTCGTCGACTTCGCCGAAATTCGGGAACTGCTCCTGCGTACGCATGCGCAGCGCGTTGATCTCATCGACCGCGCCGTGCAGCGCCCCGTCCTCGTCGACGACGGCGGTCCCGTACCAGGTGACGTCGGTCTCGTCGACGGAAATGGGCTCGAACACCTGGACGTGGTTGCCGAGCAGCGAGAAGTTGGGAAAGACGTTGATGTTGACCGGCTCCGAGGATGCGAGGTCGAGAATGTCTTCCGCCTTGGCGCCGAAGCGCCGCCGCAGCGCGTCGGCGTAATGTTCACTGCCCGGCGCCGCACCTTCCACTGCCCACAATCCGCCGGCGCGCTTTTGAATGTTCGGCCGTTTGTCCTTGAAGTGATGGCCGTTGCCCATATAGGCGATGTACATCGGCGCGGTATCCGGCGAATCCTTGTAGTAGGACATCCCTTTGTTGGCGACGTCGGCCTGGCGGTTCTCCATCTCCAACAGTGAGCGATGCGAGAACACCACGTGGTAACCGTCACCAGAATTGTCGTACGCGAGCTTCCAATTGCCCTTGTATTTGAGCCGGTTCGCCTCGCACACGCGAATCAGTCCCTTCGGCTGCCGGTCGAGCCATTCGTCGATCGGCTTGGTGATGGGGCCAAGATAGTCGATGAGCGAGGGCGCGTCGGAATTGAGCGTCGCGAAAATGAAACCGCGATAGCTGTCCACGCGCGGCACCTGCGCGACGTTATATTTCGGGTCGTTGAAATCGCAGGCATACCCGTCCGGCCAAGGCACCGCGCGCAGCTTTCCGGTGTTGAGAAAGCTCCAGCCGTGATACGGACAGGTGAATATGCGCGCCGAGCCCTTATCCTTTCGGCAGAGCGTGGTGCCGCGGTGCGCACAGCGATTGAACAGCGCGCGGACCTTGCCGTGCGAGTCCCGCAAAAGAATGAGCGGCCGCAGCCCCAGGCGCACGGTGATGTAGTCGTTGTTGGCCGGGATTTGACTCTCGTGGCCGAGATACACCCAGACCGCGCCGAAGATGTTCGTCATCTCCAAGGCGAAGATGGCGGGGTCGGTGTAGATCAGGCGGTGAACGCGGTCTTCCTGGACGAGTTCGTCCCAGTCGTAAAGGTCGGCGCCGCCGATCCGGGATGGGTTGACCTTCTCCAGCATTTTGCCTCCGGCATGCGAACGGCGGCCATCATGCATCCGCCTAGAAAAAATCGAAATACTCGTTCTGCTCCCAGGCCGTCGGCTCGTCGGCTTCCCGCGCGCCGCTCTCCTTGAACCATTGCGCGAACCGGCCGGCTTCGTTGCGCTTGAGCTTGAGGAAATAGTCGATAAACACGTCCCCGAGTTGGGCGCGAAACAACGGCTCGCGTTCGAGCGCATCGAGTGCGGCCGGCAAATTCGTGGGCAGCATCGGCAGCTTGGCGTTGTAAGGTTCGTCCTGCGGCGGCCCCGGATCGTGCCCCTGCTCGACGCCGTCGAGGCCAGCGACGATCTGGGACAAGATAAAAAGATAAGGGTTGGCGGCGGGCTCGCCGATCCGGTTCTCCAGCCGCGTCGCCTGATCGTCCGGCGCGCCCAGCACGCGGACCATGACGCCGCGGTGGTCGTAGCACCATGCGGCGCGGTCGGGCGCAAGCGAGTTCGGCCGAAATCGCCGGTAGCCGTTAATCGTCGGCGTGGCAAAGGCGGTCGCGGGGGCGGCATGTCTGATCAAACCGCCGAGAAACGCGCGGCCGAGCGGCGACAAACGGTCGGGCTCGCGCTCCGGCATGAACAAGTTGCGTCCGCTCCTGCCGTCGAGGAGCGACTGATGCAGGTGCCAGCCGCTGGAGTAATAGCCCTTGAGCGCCGGCCGGCACATGAACGTGGCGAAATATCCCATTCGGCGGCAAATTTGCCGCGCCGCCGTGCGGAACAGCAGCGCATGGTCGGCGGCTTCCAGCGCCGGCCGCGCGGCGAAGGTACACTCGAGCTGCCCCGGTCCCCACTCGTTCTCGATCGACCGCAGCGGGAGTCCGATCTTTGCCAAATGATCGGCGAGCGCGGAGAGCACCGGCTGCATCAAATCCATGTTGGATTCGCTGTGGTAGGAAAAGCCCGGTTCGGCTGGGGCCGTTTTGATCGGCTGCCCGCGCACGCCGGGAAAGCCGATATTGTCGTCGCCGAGCGCGTCCTGCGCGACCCGCAGCAAATACCACTCGATTTCCAGCCCGACGAGCAGGCGCATGCCCTTATTGGCGAGCCGCTGAAGCTGCTGGCGCAGCAGATGGCGCGGCGAGAAATGGAACGGCACGCCGCTGTTGAAATATTCGTCGCACAACACCCAGCCGACGCCGGGCGCCCAGGGCAGCACGCGAAAGGTGGAAGGATCGGGAACTACGGTGAGATTGGGCGAGCCCGTCATTTCGTCGAGGCCCATTCCGCCGCCGCGGGTAAACGAGGCGAAGGTGCGGGCATTGGCGGAGTCGAGCGTAGTGGTCGCGACGTTGATGTTGTAGCCGGTTTCGAGCGCGCTGAGGAAAACCGGCACGGTCAGCGCCTTGGCGCGCGCGGCGCCGTGCGGGTCGGCCCAGACCAGGCGCACGAGACGAAGATCCTCCTGCTTGACCCTCTGCTTGAGATCCTCGGCTTGGCGTCGCTGCTCGTGGGTCCACAGACCGTGTCTGGCGATGAATGCGAGGGGTCTTTTCACCTGCACCATTCCGTGCGCACGCGTCCGCGGGAGGATTGCAATGTAGATGACGCTGCTAATGACGCAAGAAGCACTTGTGGTCCGATCCTGAAGTTCGCATGCCGTTTGCGGCACCCTGCGACGCGAACTTCCCAACAAGGGACACAAGCAAATTTATGGTGCTAGTGTGGTTTTGGATTTGAACGTCCTATACGAGCTTGGGGAAGCTTCAAATCCACGACACTCGCCGACTTGATCTCCCGTGGCGGCGCAACCGGGCTGACTGACAGACATGAAAATTCGCGCGCCGAAGGATTTCTGGTCGGGCGTGATGTTCTGCAGCTTCGCTGCGGTCGCGATCTTCGCCGCGCGCGGCTATTCCCTGGGCAGCGCCGGCAGGATGGGACCGGGATATTTCCCCCTGCTGCTTGCAGGCCTCCTTGCGGCGTTTGGCGCAGGGTTGATTGCCCGCTCGGTCGTCGTCAGCGGTGAGCCGGTCTCGCGCTTTCACGTTCTGCCGCTGGTGCTGATCGCGGCGGCGGTCTGGCTGTTCGGGGTCTTGATCGAACCGTTGGGGCTCGTGATCTCGCTCGCCGTATTGACGCTGATGGCGGCTCTATCCGGCGGGCAGTTTCGTCTGATGGAGACGCTCACGTTGGCCGCCGTGCTCATCGTCTTTTCCGTCGGCGTTTTTGTTTATGCACTGGGTCTTCCGCTCAACGTCTGGCCGAGCCTGTAGGGCGATGGACGTCATCTCAAATCTCGGGCTGGGATTTGCCGTCGCGCTGACACTCCAAAACGCCGCCTATTGCTTCATCGGTGTCCTGCTCGGCACCGTCATCGGCGTACTGCCCGGGATAGGTCCGGTCACCACGGTTGCCATGCTGCTGCCGATCTCGTTCACGCTGCAGCCGGAGGCGGCGCTGATCATGCTCGCCGGCATCTACTATGGGGCCCAGTACGGCGGCTCGACCACGGCCATCCTGGTCAACATCCCCGGCGAGGCATCGTCGGTCGTCACCACCATCGACGGCCATCAGATGGCGCGTCAAGGTCGCGCCGGACCGGCACTGGGCATTGCCGCGCTCGGTTCCTTCTTCGCCGGTTGCGTCGCGACGCTGCTGATTGCGCTTGCGGCGCCGCCGCTCGCGAGCATCGCGCTGCAATTCGGCCCGGCGGAATACTTCTCGCTGATGGTCTGCGGCTTGATCGCAGCCGTCGTTCTGGCGCGCGGATCGCTGCTGAAGGCGGTCGCGATGGTAGTGCTCGGCCTGCTGCTCGGCCTCGTCGGCACCGACGTGAATTCGGGCGCGCGACGCTTCAATTTCGGCATGACCGGGCTCGCCGACGGCATCGAGTTCGTCGCGATCTCGATGGCGATCTATGGGATCGCCGAGGTCGTCTACAATCTCGAAAAGCGGCAAACAACGAGCGTCGTTGCCGGCGCGGTGGGCCGAGTGTGGCCGAGCCTCACCGATCTCAAGCAATGCGCCGGCTCGATCCTGCGTGGCACCGCGCTGGGCGCAATTCTCGGCGTCCTGCCCGGAGGCGGCGCGCTGCTCGCTTCCTTCGCCGCCTATACGCTCGAGAAAAAGGTCGCGAGCGCCCCGCGGCAATTCGGCAACGGCGACATCAGGGGCGTGGCGGCCCCGGAATCCGCCAACAACGCGGGGGCGCAGACGTCGTTCATCCCGATGCTGACCTTGGGCATTCCCGGCAATCCGACCATGGCGATGATGATCGGGGCGCTGATGATTCACGGCATCGCGCCGGGCCCACGCGTGATGACGGATCGGCCGGAATTGTTCTGGGGCCTGATCGCCAGCATGTGGCTCGGCAACCTGATGCTGGTGGTGTTGAATTTGCCGATGGTCGGCGCTTGGGTGCGATTGCTGCGCGTGCCTTACCGGCTGCTCTATCCAGCCATCATCGCGTTCTGCTGCATCGGCGCCTATACGATCAACAACAAGCCGTTCGACGCCTTCGTGATGGCATTCTTCGCGGTCTTCGGCTACGTCGCTCTCAAGCTCGATTGCGAGCCGGCGCCGCTCATTCTCGGTTTCGTGCTGGGGCCGATGATGGAGGAAAATCTTCGTCGGGCGCTTCTGATCTCGCGCGGCGATCCGATGGTGTTCCTGCAGGAGCCGATCAGCCTCGCGTTCCTTCTCGTGGCGGCCGGCCTTCTGGTGGTAATTGCCGCGCCAGCGATCCGCGTGGGTCGGGAAGAGGCGCTCAAGGAGTAGCCGCTACGGCCGTCGCAACAAACCGGCAATCCAGCTCCAGATCACCTTTCCAATCAGCGCAAAGCCGGCAATCGGCTTCGCCGTTGGCGCCGGTCCCTCGGCGGCGCCGGCCGGAGGCGAGGGGCGCGCCGGTGGGGGCGCAGCGGAGGCGGGCGCGGAAACGGCAGCGGCGGCGTCCTGCGCGAGCTTGTCCTTCAATCGCGCGGCGAATTGATTCATGATCTGGGCGGCGGTTGCCTGGATGATGCCGACGCCGCGACCGTACTGCGCCACCGCTCCCGACAGCGCCAAATCGGTGTGAACCAGCACCTTGGATCCGCCGCCGGCCGGCTCGAGCCGGAAAACTGAGGTGGCGTTGGCACCGCCGCGTCCCTTGGCATCGGTGCCTTGCGCCGCAACGCGCGCAGTATGGGTGGCAGCGTCGATCTGCTCGAACTTGACGACGCCGGCGAAGGTCAAGGCGACCGGCCCGAGCCGCACGCCGATCTTGCCCTTGTAGCTGTTCTGGTCGAGCACCTCGGTCAGCTCGGCGCCCGGCATGCACGGCGCGACGCGTTTGATGTCAAGCAGCACCTTCCAGGCCTCGGCGGGCGGAAGCGGCACTTCGAACGAGTTGTCGAATTCCATGACCGCTCAATTCTTGCCGGCGCGCGCCGCCGAGGTGCCGGCGATGCGGCCGAACACCGCGCCCGAGGTGAGGCCGGAGCCGCCGGGATAGTTGAAATAAAACAGGCCGCCGACCAGCTCGCCGGCGGCATAAAGCCCGTGGATCGGCTGATAGTCGGTGTTGAGCACTTCCGCCTCGGTGGTGATGCGCACGCCGCCGAAGGTGAAGGTGAGGCCGCACGTCACCGCGTAGCCTTCGAACGGAGGCTCATCGACGGTGTTGGCCCAATTGCTCTTGTCGATGGTGAGCCCCTCCGTGCGGCGCCCGTCCTTGATGTTCGGATTGAACGGGATGTCGCGGCGCACCGCCTTGTTGTACTCGGCGATGGTCTTGAGGAACTGCTCCGCGTTCACGCCCTCGAGCTTGGTTGCGAATTCCTCGATCGAATCGGCGACGACCTTGGTGATCTGCCGGATCTTGTACTCGTCGCGCTGCAGATGCTTCACCTTCCGGTCGAAGATCTGCCAGGCGAACTGGCCCGGTTGCTCCAACACTACGCGGCCGTATTTGGCGTAGGTGTAGTTGCGGAAGTCGGCGCCTTCGTCGACGAAGCGCTTGCCGGCGCCATTGACGAGAATGGCGAACGGGTAGGAGTGCTTCTGAAACTGATCGCCGACGGCGAGGTCGCCGAACTCGGGTGCGTTCATCTCCCATTGCACGGCGTGACAGCCGGACCAGTTCCCGCAGGGGCTGGCGCCGATATCCATCGCCATGCGGATGCCGTCGCCCGTGTTGAAGCGCGTGCCGCGTACCTTGGCGAGGTCCCAGCCGGGCCCGAGGTAACGCGTCCGCCACTCGGAATTCGATTCGAAACCGCCGCATGCGAGCACGACCGATTTGCTGCGTAGCTCGCTTTCGACGCCATCGTGCCGGATGCGCACGCCTGCCACCCGCACCCCGTCGTAGAGGAGACTAAGCGCGCGCGTGCGGTAGCGAATCTCGATGCCGCGCTTCGTGGCGGAGTCGGTGAGCATCTGGATGAGGCCTGGCCCGCCACCGACCGCCTCGACGGTGAGGCCGCCCCAGAACTTGAATTTGCCCTCGAGCTTGAACGCCTGTCGGCCGTAGATCGGGATGAAGCGCACGCCCTTATCGCGCATCCAGCAGAACGTGTCGAAGCTCCTCGTCACCAGCAGCTCGACCAAATCAGGATCGGCGCGATTTTGCGTCACACGCGCCATGTCGTCGAAGAACTGCTCTCGGGTATAGGTGCCGAAATCGGTGGTGGCGATTTCCTGGTCGGTGAGGTCAGGGACCAGCGCCTTGATGTCGTCGACGCCGTTATAAACCACGCGCACCGATCCCGCGGTGAAGCGGCTGTTGCCGCCCGATTCCTCCTCCGGCGCTGCCTCCAGCATCAGCACGGATGCGCCTTGTTCCTGCGCCGCCAGCGCCGCGCAAAACGCCGCGTTGCCGGCGCCCACGACGATGACATCGGCCTGCGAGCTTGCCATTTCGCCTCATACCTCCTTAGGCGCAGATGTCAGCCGGACACGACCTTCCATTCGATGGTTTCCCCGCCGCGATAGATCAGCGCCTTTTCATCGGGCCCCTCGACGTCGACCTCCGGCGGCGCGGTCCATGCAGACCTTTCCAGCGTGATCGTGTCTTCGTTCGGCGGCAGCCGATAGTGCCTGGGACCGTTGAGGGAGGCAAAGGCCTCGAACTTGTCGAGGGCGGTTTCCTCCTCGAACACTTTGGTATAGGTCTCGATCGCGACCGGCGCGTTGAACAGGCCCGGGATGCCGTTCACGGCGACCTTCTTGGCCACCGGGGGCGCCGAGTCGGTGCCGAGAAAATAGCAGGCCTCGCCCGAGGTCGCGGCCTTGCGCAGCGCCGCGCGGTCGCGTGCCGTTTTGATGACCGGCATGCAGTACATGTACGGCTTTAGCCCCCATCCGAGCCAATCGGTGCGCGTGAGTACGAGATGATAGGGCGTGATCGTACCGCCGACCTGCGGCGCCGCGCTGCGCACGAAATCGACGCCGTCCTTGGACGAAAGATGCTCCAAGGTAAAGCGTAGCGCAGGGAACTGCCGCGTCCATTTGGTGAGATAGCGCTCGATGAACATGGCTTCGCGGTCGAAGATGTCGACCTCGGGATCGACGTCCTCGCCGTGCATCAGGAACGGCATGCCGATCTTTTCCATCCGCTCGAGTACGGGCATGACGTTGCGATAGTCGGTCACGCCGGCAGCCGAGTAGGTGGTGGCGTGGGCGGGATAGAGTTTGACCCCGGTGAATACCCCCTCACTGAACCCGCGTTCGACGTCGTCGGGATCGGTATCGTCGGTGAGGTAACAGGTCATCAAGGGCTTGAACGTCGACCCCGCGGGCAGCGCGGCCATCACGCGCTCGCGATAGGCGATGGCATCCTTGGTGGTGATGACCGGCGGCACCAAGTTGGGCATCAGGATGGCGCGGCCGAAATGTCTGGCCGTGAACGGCATGACCGCTTTGAGCATCGCGCCGTCGCGCACATGCAGGTGCCAATCGTCGGGCTTGCGGATGGTGATGCGCGCGGTCATGGCTGATGCCTTTGGGCCGGTCGAGCGAGCCGTGACGTCACTATCCGATCGGCGCTGCGGCCGCGGCGTAGGTCTCGCGCGGCGCTTCGTCGATCATGGCGCCGGTGAGGTCGGCGACGCGGGCAAAACCTCGCCTGCCGCACCACTCTTCTAAACCCTCGATGATCGCGATGATGCCCGAGGGATTGCGGAAAATAAGGTAGCCGATCATGACCGCGCTGGCGCCGGCAAGCATGTATTCGACCACGTCCTCGATCTTGACGATGCCGCCGCAACCGATGATCGGAATCTTCACCGCCTTGGCGCACTGATACACCATGCGCACGATGATCGGCTTGATGCCGGGGCCGGAGAGGCCGCCGAATTTGTTGCCGATCGCGGGGCGGAAGGTATTCACGTCGATCTTGAGGCCGAGAATCGTATTCGAGACGACGAGCGCGTCGGCTCCCGCCGCTTCCGCCGCTCTGGCGATGGCGACGACGTCGCCGGCGTTGGGCGAGAGCTTGCACCAGATCGGCTTGTCCGTCGTCGCGCGGATGCGGCGCATGACGTTGAAGGTGTGCTCCTCGTGTAGCGCGAAATTGCCGCCTTTGGGGTCACGCGTTGGGCACGAGATATTGACCTCCAGGACATCGATTTCGGACGGACTGACGTCGCGCGCCATCGCCTCGAAATCCTCGATCGTCGTTGCCGAAATCGAGCCGACGAGTGGCGGCGAAAAGCGCTTGTACTCCGGCACCTGATGGCTGAGGAAATAATCGATGCCCTTGGTCGGCAGGCCGATCGAGTTGATCATGCCTCCTTCGACCTCCGACACGCGCGGCGGCGGGTTGCCGGCGCGAAATTCTCGCGACACCGTCTTTGCGACCAGCGCGCCGAGTCGGTTCAGGTCGATGACCTGCGCAAGATCGGTCGAGAAGCAGCCCGACGCCGGCATGATCGGATTCTTGAGCGTCACGCTCCCGATCTTCACGCTCATGTCTACCATCCGACCGCCTCCTGTAGATCGAACACCGGCCCTTCGATGCACACGCGACGAAGCTCCTTCTTGCCTTCGACCTCGAAGGTGCGCACACACACGTAGCAGGGGCCGAGCCCGCAAGCCATCACCTGTTCCATGGCGACCTGGCCGAGAATGCCGTGCGTCTTGCCGAGGCGCTTCATCAATTGAAAGAGACGATTTGAGCCGCAGGTATAGAAGGCGTCGGCTCTGCGCTGCGCGATCAGGCGTTTGAGAATTGTCTCGACGTGCTCGACCGCGCTCGACCCGTCGCTGTCAAGGACGGCGATGACCTCGCCAACCTTGGCGAAGAGGTCGTCGGCCATGACGAATTCGGCACTGCGCGCGCTTAAGATCGCAGTGACGCCGATGCCGGATTCTCCGGCGAGCTGCGAGATCGGCGCCAAGGTGGCAAGCCCGACGCCGCGCCCGAGGACAACGATGTGCTTGCAGGCTGGATCAATCGTAAATCCGACCCCGAGCGGTCCGACCATGTTGAGCTCGTCGCCGACTTCCAGCGTCGCAAGGCCGTAAGTGCCGCGGCCAACGCATTTGTAGAGAAACTCGATGCGGCGGTTCTGGCGGTCGATCCGGTAGACGCTCTGCGGGCGCCGCAGCCACAGCTCGCCGGCATCCGGGGAGGGGCAGAGCAGATTGAAGAACTGGCCGGGCTTGACCGCGAGCGCCTTGGGCGAGGCGTCGACGACAAGGTGCTTGTATTCGGAATTGACCCAGTCGTGGGAGACGACCGGGCACAGCGATTCCTCGGCCGGGATGTGATGCTCGGCAGGTGCGGGCGCGCTCTTGCCCACCATGTAAGGTGCCGATGCGAACGGCCGGTGCGCCATATCGAAGTCCCGCCTCGCAGAAGCCTTGATATGGTCGCTAGCTACTCCGCGGTCCCTGCCAAAATCAAGATTTTTCGGTCAGCTCCTTGGCGCGGCACTCGATTGCGATTGCGGCGCCTCGGCCTGCAGCCGCTTTGCCGCGTCGAGCGTCGCAACGACGATGTTCTGATACCCCGTGCAACGGCACAGGTTGCCGGAAATGGCGATCCGAACCTCTTGCTCGCTGGGGTCTGGATTGTCGCGCAGGAATTCGATGAGGGTCGTTAGAATGCCCGGGGTGCAAAAGCCGCACTGCAGTCCATGATGTTCATGGAACGCCTGCTGCAGCGGATGCAGCTTATCCGGGGAGGGGGCAATGCCCTCGACGGTGAGAATATCGTGGCCATCCGCCTGCACTGCCAGCATCAGGCAGGAGCGTGCGGAGCGATCGTCGAACAGGATAGTGCAAGCCCCGCAGACGCCGTGCTCGCAACCCAGATGCGTGCCGGTGAGGCCGAGTTGATGGCGGATGAAATCCGCCAGCGTGACGCGGACCTCGACCTCCTCCTCGTAGCGCTTGCCGTTGACCGTCACGGCGATTTTTCGCGTTTCTTTCATTGTCGCTCCTAGTGCGGACCCCCGCCGTGGGCCTCGAGTAGGCGCGCGTGCGCCTTCTCCAGCGCCCGGCGCGACAGCACCGCCCCCAAATGCTGGCGATATGACGCCGGCGCATGCACATCGTCGATGGCCTCGAGCTTGCGGCAGCTTTCGCACGCGTCACGGAACAACGTGCCCGCCGGCACCTGTCCGACGATAGCCTCCTCAACCTCGCGGGCACGCCGCGGCACCGTCCCCATGCCGCCGATGGTCACGGAGGCGCGCGCGATCTTGCCGCGGGCATCGCCCTCGAGCAAAACGGCGGCCGAGGTGATGGCGAAATCGCCGTGCCGGCGGGAAAACTCGACGAAGGCATAGCCGTGCTTGGCCGCCCACTGCGGGAAGCGCACGCCGACGACGAGTTCGTTCGCTTCGATCGCCGGGGTCATATAGGCGACCGGAAACTCGGCGAACGCCACCTCGCGTTGGCCGGTGGGGCCGGCGACCGTGACGGTTGCGTCATAGCCGGTCGCGAGCGAGACCAGTTCCGCCGCCGGATCGAGATGGCACAGCGAGCCGCCGATGGTGCCGCGGTTGCGGGTCTGCCGGTGTCCGACCTGCAGTAGGGCCTCGTGCATGATCGGCCAGCGCGCGCGCACCGCCTCGGAAAATTCGAGGTCGCGCTGGCGCGTCATGGCGCCGATGTCGAGCGCGCCTTGCGTGTCGCGGATGTAGGAGAGGCCCTCGACCCGATTGAGATCGACGATGTGATCGGGCAGCACGAAGCGCATGTTGAGCATGGGCATCAACGACTGGCCGCCGGCGAGGAGCTTGGCGTTTTCCAGGCTGGCGAGCAGCCCGACCGCCTCGCTGACGGTTTTCGGATCGTGATAGCGAAAGGGCGGCGGCTTCATCGCTGGCGTACTGAACCCCGTGGAGGCACTTCTTTACATACACTATCAACTGTGCCTCAATCCAAAAAATCATTTGAATATGGACGCGCGGTGATCGTTCTGCCTGTCTTCGCGATGCACCGTAACCGCGGCGGCGAACGATGAAGCCCGCGCGGTTCCGCTATCACGCACCCAAGACGATTGAAGAGGCAGTCGACACCCTGGCCGAGGTCGCGGGCGAAGACGGGCGCGTGCTTGCCGGCGGCCAAAGCCTGGTGCCGATCATGGCGTTTCGTCTGGCGCGCCCGGCGCATCTCGTCGACATCAACGATGTCGAGGCGCTGCGGCGACTGACGGTCGAGGGGCAGCGGCTTTGCATCGGCGCATGCGTGCGCCATGCCGCCTTCCACACCCCGGTAGTGGATGGGCCCCTCGGGCGGCTTCTCGCCACGGTGGTTCGCCACATCGCCCATTATCCGATTCGAACCCGCGGCACGTTCTGCGGCAGCATTGCGCATGCCGACCCGGCGGCCGAATGGTGCCTCGTCGCTGCGGCGCTCGGCGCGGAAATGGTGGCGCGACGCGCGGCCGGCACGCGTACCATTCCGGCGCAGGATTTTTTTCGCGGCATCATGACGACGGCGCTGGAGGAGGACGAGCTTCTGATCGAAGTTCGCCTCCCCGTCCTTCCCGCCGACACGCGTTTCGGCTTCTACGAGTTCAATCGCCGCGCCGGCGATTTTGCCCTCGGCATGGCGCTCGTCACGTTTCGCTTGCAAGACGGGGTGATCCGCGAGCCGCGCGTGGCGCTGGGCGGGGTCGAATCGCAACCGCGACGGATTGCCGAGGCTGAGCAACTGCTCGCCGGACGTTCAGCCGAGCGCGCGGCCTTCGAGGCAGCAGCGGCGGCGGTCGCATCCGTGGTCGATCCGCTCGAGGACGCGGTGACCAGCGCGACCTACCGGCGCGACCTCTCCCGCACGGTGACGCGCCGTGCCCTCGAACGGGCAGCCGCATGACTGCCGAGGTCGGTGCCGGCACCGCGCCGCAGGGTCGACCACGTCACGAGTGCGGCGGCGAAGGCGTATCCCCCGTGCCAGCGGCCGGCAATAAATGGATCGGCCGATCGGTCACGCGGCTCGAGGATCCGCCCCTGGTCAGGGGGCGCGGACGCTTCGCCGCCGACATTTCTTTTGCACATCAGCTGCACATGCGGATCGTCCGCGCGCACCATGCGCACGGCAAAATCGTCTCGATCGATACGTCGGCCGCACGCGCGCTGCCCGGTGTGCTTGCGGTGTGGACCGCAGCCGATCTTGCGGAGGTGCCGCCGATCGATTTCCGCGACGGACGGATTCCCGCGTTCGAGCCCTATCGGCAGCCGGTGCTGGCGACCGAGAAGGTGCGATACGTCGGCGAGCCGGTCGCCGCGATCTTCGCCGACGATCCCTACCTAGCCGAGGACGCGGTGGAACTCGTCTCGTTCGACATCGAGGAGATGCCGGTCCTGCTGGCTGCCGACGCCGAACCCGGAGAATTCTTGCCCGGCCGCAGCACGGAAGTATCCGTGATCCGCCAGGGTTATGGCGACGTCGATGCGGTCCTGCGCTCCGCCCCGATTGTCGTCGATCTCGAATTGACGATCGGACGCCATTCGGGCGTGCCGCTCGAGGGACGCGGTGCGATCGCGCGCTACGACGCGGCGCGCGACATCCTCGAGTTGCATGGTGCCGCCAAGGTACCGCACCGCAATCGCGACCTGCTCGCGCGCATGCTCGAGCTCGCGCCCTCATCGATCCACGTGCACGAATCGCACGTGGGTGGGGGTTTCGGCATCCGCGGCGAACTCTACCCGGAAGATGTCCTGGTCTGCGTCGCTGCGATGCGGTTCAAGCGGCCAGTGAAATGGATCGAGGACCGGCGCGAACATCTGATCGCCGCCAATCATTCGCGCCAGCAGCTTCACCACGTGCGCGCCGCGGTCGATAACGAGGGCCGCATCCTGGCCATTGACGACCGCTATTTCCACGATCAGGGCGCCTATGTGCGCACCCACGCCGCGCGCGTCGTGCACATGACGGCGGGCATCCTGCCCGGCCCCTATCGGGTGCCGGCGTATCGGGCGGTCGGCCATTTTCGTCTGACCAACAAGACGCCGGCGGCGACCTACCGCGCACCAGGGCGCTACGAGACGACCTTCGTGCGCGAGCGGCTGATCGACGCGATTGCAACGAGACTTTGCCTCGACCCCAACGAGGTACGGCGGCGCAACGCGATTGCAGCGCACGAGATGCCGTATCACCGGCCGCTCGAGGCCTTGGGCGAGGAGATCGAATACGATTCCGGCGACTATGTCGGGCTGCTCGACAAGCTCCTAGCCGCCCTCGACTGGGACAAGCGCAAGGCGGAATTGGCGCGCCGGCGCGCCGCCGGGGAAGCGGTCGGCGCCGGGTTTGCGATGTTCGTCGAGAAGAGCGGCCTAGGTCCGGCCGACGGCGTGAGGATCGAGGTCGACACTTCCGGTATGGTCGAGCTCATTACCGGCGGCGCCTCGCTCGGCCAGGGCTTCGAGACGGTGATGGCCCAGGTTTGCGCGGAGATTTTGGGCACCGAGTACCGGCGCGTGCGCGTGACCCACGGCCAGACCGATCGTATTGCCTACGGCATCGGAGCGCACGCGTCGCGCGCGACCGTGATGACGGCCTCCGCTACTCACAACGGCGCGGTCAAGTTGCGTGCGAAAGCGATCGACGCCGCCGCCGCACTGATGCAGGCGCGGCCGGATGCGCTCGAGATCGTCGATGGAAAGGTGCTGCGCAAGGCGGAGCCCGCCGGCCCTTCGATCAGCCTCGGCGAGATTGCCGAGCATCTTGCGCCGACCTCGAAGACGCTCGGCGGCCGCGAGCCCGGCCTGTCCGCGGAAGGTTGGTTCCGGGTGAAGCACCAAGTCTACCCCTACGGCATCCACTTCGCGGTGGTGAAGGTCGATCGCGCGACCGGCGGGGTGAAGGTCGAGGACTATGTCATCGCCTACGATATCGGCCGTGCGATCAACCCGGCGCTGGTCAAAGGGCAGATCGTCGGCGGCTTCGCTCAGGGCTTGGGTGGAGCGCTGCTGGAAGAATTCACCTATAATGAACGCGGCGATCCGCTGGCGACCACGTTTGCCGATTACCTCATGCCGACGACGCGCGAGATCCCCGAGGTTCAGGTCATCTTGCGCGAGGACTTTACAAGCCCGCTCAATCCGCTGGGCATCAAAGGAGCGGGCGAGAGCGGTATTACCGGGGTCGGCGCGGCGATTGCATCCGCGATCGACAACGCCATCGGAATGCCGGGGGCGGTGACGCAGCTGCCCGTGACGCCGCAGCGCCTGAGAGAAATCTTGAACCGATCGGTCAGCTCACCGTCCTGCAGCCGCGCCGCGAGCTGACCTCCCGAGCTGGCAGCGAGGAGCCGCCCATGCAGACTGTCGCCCAAGCCGCCAAGCGCTCGGCCAAGACCGCGCCCAAGCCATCGCGGCAGGACTTGCGCTTCTGGATCGATGCGTTGCGCGCGGCGGGCGAGCTGCAGGAGATCAATGGCGCCGAACGCGAAGCGGAGATCGGCGGCATCGTCGACCTCTATATGCGCAAGATGGGCAACCCCGCGGTGCTGTTCGACGACATCCCCGGCTATCCGCGCGGCCACCGCATCCTCGCCAACATTCTCACCTCGGTGCGACGGATCAACCTCACCATCGGCATGCCGATCGAGAGCTCCGCGATCGAGCTCGTCTCCTACTGGCGCAAATATATGAAGGAGGCGCGGAACATCACGCCGATAAAGGTCAAATCCGGACCGCTGATGGAGAACGTCAAGAGCGGCAAGGACGTCGACATCCAGAGCATCCCGACGCCGCGCTGGCACGAGCACGACGGCGGCTATTACATCGGCACTGGCTGCATGGTGATCATGAAGGATGCCGACACCGGCTGGATCAATTACGGCGCCTATCGCGTGCAATCCCATGGGTCGAACGTGGCGACGGTCATGTGCTCGAAGGGCAAGCATGGCGACCTGATCAAACGGCGCTACCACGAGCGCGGCGAGCCGTGTCCCATTGCCGTGGTGGCGGGCATGCACCCCGCGCTGTTCATGGTGGGAGGGCTCGAGATTCCGTATGGCAAGAACGAATACGACGTCGCCGGCGGCTTGATCGGCGAGCCGGTCGAGGTGATCGACGCGCCGGTGACGGGCCTGCCCATACCGGCGCACGCGGAGATCGCCTTCGAGGGCTTCATCCAGCCCGACGATCTCCTTGAAGAGGGTCCGCTCGGCGAGTGGACCGGCTACTACGCCGGCGGCAAGAAGAAAGAGCCGGCGATCCGCATCGCGACGTTCATGCACCGCAACGACCCGATCCTGCTGGGCGCCGTGCCGGCGGTGCCGCCCGACGACGATTCTTTCTACCGCGGCACCTATCGCTCCGGCGCCGTGTGGAACCAGCTCGAAGCGGCCGGCGTGCCGGAAGTGAAAGGCGTATGGGCGCATGCCGCCGGCGGCAGCCGACTCTGGCTCACGGTCGCGATCAAGCAACAATACGCCGGGCACGCCAAGCAGGCCGGGCTGATTGCCTCCCAATGCCACGCCGGCGCCTACGCCAATCGCTTCGTGGTGGTGGTCGATGACGACATCGATCCCGCCGATATGGACCAAGTGGTGTGGGCGATGTGCACGCGGTTTGAGCCGCGCGAAGGCATCGAGATCCTGCGCGGCTGCTGGAGCACCGCGCTCGATCCCATGGCCTATGGCAGCGACGATCCGCGCAACTCGCGCGTCGTCATCGACGCCTGCAGACCCTGGTCGCGGCGCGACAGCTTTCCGCGCGTGGCGCGCGCGAGCAAGGAGCTCGAAGCGCGCATTCGTGCCGGATGGGCGCACGTGCTGCCGCGGCCATGAGTACGGCGCCCAAGCCTGCGCCGGCGCACGCGTCACGTCGCTGTTATCAATCAAGTCCTTGATCTTGCGAGGTATGGTTACTTTCGCCGTCGCCAATTGGCGTTTTGATTGTGACGGGCTGGAAAAATCGGTATAAAACGGAAAGTTGTGTCAGGTTGTGGGGCATGCCATGCGTACGATCTCCGATTTTCTTGGGCGTAAAGGCGTTGCATCCACCTCCGCAACGTATGTGGTGCCGGCGTCCGCCAGATCCGGCTCACGCGGCGCCGAAGAGGTCCGCGAAACGACCCTCGCCGACATCGGTACGCGCGTAGGCGAGGACAACGAGACGCTGCGCAATCTGCTGATCGATACCGACCGTCGCATCGGCGCGCTCGACGATCTGAAAGCAGCCTTTCGAAGTCTCGTCGAGCCTATAGGCGCCGCGCTGCAGGCACTCGAGCAGGAAAAGACCGAGAATTTCGGGTTGCGCAATGTGCTCGCGGAGCTTCGCACCGGGCATGACAGCTTGCGCGGCGACTACAGCGCACTCGACAAACGAGCGGCGGAACTGGAAAGCGTGGGCGAAGAGCTTCACCGCGAATTGACATTGACGCAGCAGACGGCGCGCGCCCTGGAGGCCGACAAGACGGAGCTCGCCAGCGAGATCGTGGCCGGGCGGGCGGAGATCGCCAACCTCGAAAGCCAGCTGGCGCAGGAGGCTGCCAATGGCCGGGCGCTGAGCGAGGCGAACCAGATTCTGCTGGATCACGCCAACGCCGCCGACAAGCGGATCGTCGAATTGCAATCCGACGGCGCGCAGGCGCGGGAAAAACTGTTGTTGGTGGAAAACGACAAGCGCTCGTTGCAAACCGCGCTTGACCAGACGCTCGCCGAGACCTCGCGCCTGTCTCGCCGCCTCACGGAAAGCGAGAATGCCTTGACTGCGGCGCGTGCGCGGCTCGAACAGATGGACATCAGCCTGGTTGCCGCCGAGAACGAGCGCGCCACGCTCGCCACCGCGCGCGACGAGGCGAACGAGCGGCATCAATCTGAAACTTACGCGCTGAATTTGCGCCTGGAAGCGCTGCGTTCGCGTGCCGCGACCGCGGAGCAGCTGCTCGCCGAGGTGCGCCAGACTATCGTCGCTCGCACCGAGGAGATCAGGGGCCTCGAACGCAAGGTGGTGGAGGCAAACATCGCTCGCACCAACACCGAGAAGACCATCGAGCGGCTCACCACGGCCCGCGATGCGCTCGACGGCAAGAGCCGTGACCTCGAACAGGGGCGTGCCGCGCTGCTGGATCGCTCGAGCAATCTGGCGGAAGCGCTCAAGGCGCGCGAGACCTCGCATGCTCACGCCGAGCAGAAGATCAAGGTGCTGACCGACCGCATCGCCGAGATGGAGGCCGAAGCCAACGCGTATCGGGCCAAGGCAGAGCGGCGCATCGACGAGCTCAGCGCAAGCCTGCAGCGCGAGCGTGTCGAGCTTGCCGTTGCCCAGGGCGCGCTCGAGACCACGCGTCGGGACTACATGCGGCTGCAACGCGACATTTTGGCCGGACGGTCGCCGCAACAGACGGGTCCCAATCTCGAAGTGGTATCGGATACGACCAAAGAGCCGCAGAAGATTAAAAACGGCAAAGGCGCCGGCGGCCGCAAGGCAGCAGAGGCGGGACCGGAGGCCGGCGCGGCGGAGCCCGACTCCACGCGATAGCTAGCCGAGATTGACGCCGCCGCTCGCGCGGCGACGCGCCCGCGGGACGCGTTCACGCGCCGGCGCAACCAGCGCTTTGCCCGCGGATTTGGACGGCTGTATAGATGTCGCGCATTGCCGAGGGAACGGAGAGCAGCATGGTCCGGGTCGGCGACGAGACATCATCGACACCGCGGATGCACTACCATGGACTGCGCGGCTGGCTCGAACACGTCGACAAGCTGGGGGAGTTGCGCAGGGTCGACGGCGCTCATTGGGACGTGGAGATGGGCGCCATCACGCATATGCTCACGGAAACGAGCCGCGGCAGCGCCCCCGCGATCCTGTTCGACAGTGTGCCGGGCTATCCCAAAGGCTTCCGCACGCTCTATGGGCAGCTTTCCTCCGTCCGTCGCATCGCCTTGACGCTCGGGCTGCCGCTCGAATACGAGCGCAAGGTCGACGTCGTGCGGACCTATCACGCCCGCATGCAAAATCTCAAGCCGTTGCCGCCGCGGTTCGTGAACGACGGCCCCGTGCTCGAAAACGTGATCGAAGGCGACGATGTCGATGTGCTGAGATTTCCGGTGCCGCGCCACCACGAGCTCGACAAAGCGCGCTTTATCGGCACCGCCGACTGCGTGATGACGCAGGACCCCGACTCGGGCTGGTTTAATCTCGGCGCTTATCGCAGCCAGGTTTACGACGGCAAGACCGTCGGCTGCCAAATCACCGAAGGCAAACATGGCCGCATTCATCGCGACAAATATTTCGAGCGCGGGCAGCCGATGAAGGTGGTGATCCTGTGTGGGCAGGACCCGCTGCTGTTCATGCTCGCCTCGAGCCCGCTACCGGAAGTCGGCGAGATGGACATCGCCGGCGGCTTGCGCGGGGAGCCGGTCGACGTGGTGCGCGGCCCGTATACCGGCTTTCCGATTCCGGCCGACTGTGAAATCGCCATCGAAGGCGAGACCATGCCCGGGCAGGTCCGGCCGGAAGGGCCGTTCGGCGAATGGATGGGCTACTACTCCGACGACACGCAGGAGCGCCCCTTCGTCAACGTCAAAACGATCCTCTACCGCAATGATCCGATCCTGACCTGCGCACCGCAGCACAAGCCGGTCGACGAAACCGGCCTGCTCAAGGGGATCGCCGGAGCGGCGCAAATCTGGCGCTCGCTCGAGGCCTGCGGCGTGCCCGAGGTGCTCGGGGTGTGGAATCACGAAGCCGGGCCCGCAACCCGCTTCACTGCGATCCAGATACGCCAGCGCTATCCCGGTCACGCGCGCCAGGCGCTCCACATCGCGTCCTCCTGCCAGGGCGGCGCTTACGCCGGCAAGTGGACGGTGGTGGTCGACGAGGACATCGATGCCGGCGATCTTGATCAGGTGCTGTGGGCGATGTGCACGCGATTCGATCCGCTTACCGACATCGATCTCATTCAAAAGGCCTGGGCGTCCAAGCGCGATCCGCTCTTCCTCCCCGGCAACTTCAACAACCGCATCCTCATCGATGCCTGCATTCCCTATGACAGGAAGCTCAAGGGAACGTTCCCCGTCACCGTCGACGTCAGCGCCGATCTACGCAAGCGCTTGCGATCGAAATTTCCGCAACTGTTTGCCAAACATTGAGCGGGAGTAGTTGGTTCGCAGCATGGGCGGACGCTCGAGCGCATTCACAGTAGACCATCGCGTCTCCGGACGCGCGCTATGCGTTCTCACGGTCGTGCTCCTCGCCGCAGTTGCGGTGCAGCTCGCTTCCTCCGCCGGCGTCGAGGACTTCTACAAAGGCAAGACCGTGTCGCTCCTGATCGGCTACAGCGTGGGCGGCGGCTACGATACCTATGGACGGCTGGTGGCACGCCACCTCGGCAAGCATATTCCCGGCAATCCCATTATCGTGCCGCAGAACATGACCGGCGCGGGCAGCCTCAAGGCGGCCAACTATCTCTATTCGGTCGCTCCCAAAGACGGCTCCGTCATCGGCACGTTCTCGCGGAGCCAGGGCATCGCCCCGCTCATCGACAAAGCCGAGTTTGACAGCACAAAATTCACTTGGCTCGGCAGCGTTACCGACGAGGTGAGCCTTTGCGTGACCCGCCACGATGCACCGGCGAAGACCTTCAACGAGCTCCTCGTCACGCCTGCGACTTTCGGGGGGGAGGGCGCGGCCTCCGACCCCAATATTTTCGCGCTGCTTTACCGCAACGTGTTCGGCGCCAAGATCAAGATCGTGACCGGCTATCCCGGCACCAACGAGATCCAGCTTGCGGCCGAGCGCGGAGAGGTCGATGGGCTGTGCGGACTGTCGTGGAGCACCCTCAAAGGCCGCTACCCGCATTGGCTCAAGGAGAAGAAGGCCAATATCCTCGTGCAAGCCGGCATCAAGAGACAGCCGGAGCTGCCGGATGTGCCATCGGCGAGCGAGCTCGCGAAGGAGGTGGATCAGCGTCAAATTCTCAACGTGCTGCTGATCGGGCAAGCCATGGCGCGCCCCTTCGCGGCCCCGCCGGGCATTCCTGCCGATCGCCGTACGGCACTGATCGCGGCGTTCGAGCGCACCACGGCCGATCCGGAATTTCTCGCCGAGGCCAGACGGCTCGACGTGGAGGTCAATCCGGTCAGGGCGGACAAGCTCGATGCGCTGCTGGCGGAGGCTTACGCCATGCCCAAGGACCTCATCGCCAAGGCCGCCAAGGCGATGTCGGACTGAGTGACATCGGTCGAATGAACGACTGCAAAGGCCCGCGCCGGCTAACCGAGGCGCGGTCGAGAACATGGGTGGGTTGATCGGAGCGCGCATTCCGCGCCTGGAGGATGGCGCGCTGCTCGTCGGCAAAGGGCGGTTCGTCGATGACATCGCGCTCGCCGGCGTGTGGCACGCGGCGTTCGTGCGCAGCCCCCATCCGCACGCCGCGATCCGCCGGATCGACGGCAGCGACGCCTTGGCCTTGCCAGGCGTTCACGCCGTGCTCACGCTCGATGATCTCGCGCCGGTTCTCGCCAAGCGCCGCATGCTGCGCCACTCCAATTCCGGGGCGCCGCTCGATCGCTACTGGTCGTTCGCGCTCGCCGATGGTGAAGTATCCTTTGTCGGTGAGCCGGCCGCCATCGTGCTTGCCGAGAGCCGCTATGTTGCCGAGGACGCCGCCGCCATGGTCGCGGTCGACTATGACGTGCTTGCATCGGTCGCGGACGCGCGCCGCGCGATCGAGCCGACGGCGCCTGCGGTGAGGCGCGAGCTCAACACCAACATCGCCGCTGCCTACAAGATCGCCTATGGCGATATCGACGCAGCGTTCGCAGCTGCCGCGTACGTTTTCCACGAGGATCTCTGGCAGCATCGCGGCGGCGCCCACCCGATCGAAGGCCGCGGCATCCTCGCAGAATGGCGCGAGGACAGCATGACGGTATGGGCCTCGACGCAGAAGGCGCATGACCTGTTCCAATCGCTGACCGCGCTGCTCGATTTCGACGAAAGCCGCTTGCGCGTGGCAACTCCCGATGTCGGCGGTGGCTTCGGTCCCAAGCTCTGCGTCTATCCCGAAGACATCGCGGTGGTGGCGGCGTCGAAACTCGTCCAACGGTCGGTCAAATGGATCGAGGACCGACGCGAGCACTTCACCAACGCCGCTCAGGAGCGCGACCAATACTGGTCGCTCGACATCGCGGTGGACGAGCAGGCGAAGCTCCTCGGCATCCGCGGCCGGCTGATCCACGACCTCGGGGCGTATGCGTTGCAGGACGTCAATATCCCGTACAACTCGGCATCGATGCTGAGCGGCCCTTACGTGCTTCCGGCTTTGGCCATGGACGTGGTCGTAGCCGCGACCAACAAGACGCCGGTGTCGTCCGTGCGCGGCGCCGGCTATCCGCAGGCGGCTTTCGCCATGGAACGGCTGATGGACCGGCTGGCGCGGGAGCTGCGCCTCGACCGGGCGCAGGTGCGGGCCCGCAATCTCATTCCGGCGGAGAAGATGCCCTACACCAAGCCGCTCAAGGCGCGCTCCGGCGCCGGCGTGTGCTACGACAGCGGCGATTATCCCGCCGCGCAGGCGGCGGTGCTGCGGGCGGCGGGTTGGGAGGATTTTAGCCAACGGCAAGCCGCGGCGCGAGAATCGCGGCGCTATATCGGTATCGGTCTGGCGCACGGCATCAAAGGCACCGGGCGTGGTCCGTTCGAATCCGGCGTGGTGCGGGTCTCGAATACCGGACGCGTATCGGTGTTCACCGGCGCCGCCGCGATCGGACAGGGGCTGCGCACGGCGCTAGCGCAGATCTGCGCGGGCGAGCTCGGGCTGCGGGCGCAGGACGTCACCGTCGTGCCGGGCGACACCAGCTTCGTCTCGCTCGGGCTCGGCACCTTTGCCAGCCGTCAAACCGTGACCGCCGGTTCGTCTGTGCTTCTTGCGGCGCGGGCTGTTGCCGACAAGGCGAAGAAACTGGCGAGCCATGTGCTCGAGGCGGCGGAGCACGATCTCGAAATCGCCGACGGCGAGGTGCGCGTCGTCGGCGCGCCGCAACTTTCGATCAAGCTCGGCGAGCTCGCGCGCATCCTCAAGGGCGCGCCCGGCTATGGCTTTCCGGCGGATATTGAGCCCGGCCTCGACGCCAGCGTCAATTGGCGCACCGACGCGCTCGCCTACGCCAACGCCTGCCACGTCGCCGAGGTCGAGGTCGATCCCGACACCGGCGGGATCAAGCTTCTCAAATACGTGGCGCTTCAAGACTCCGGAACGTTGATCAACCCCCTCCTGGTCGACGGCCAGGTGCGTGGCGGCGTGGCGCACGGCATCGGCAATGCCGTGCTGGAGTGGATGGGATACGACGAGACCGGCCAGCCGCTCACCACGAGTTTCGCCGATTACCTGTTGCCGAGTGCCACTGAGGTGCCGGCGATCGCAACGCTCTACACAGAGACGCCGTCCCCGCTCAATCCGCTCGGCGCCAAAGGCGCGGGTGAGGTCAGCACCATCCCCGCCGCGGCCGCGGTGATCTCGGCCATCGAGGACGCGTTGCAGCCTTTCGGCGTGCGCATTGCGCAAACGCCGGTCACGCCGCAGAAGCTGGTCGAGCTCATCGCCAATGGCGTAAAGTCTTAGGTCGATGCGAACCGGCCCCGAGTATCTTCGCTCGCTCAACGACGGACGGCAGGTGTTCGTCGACGGCGAACGCGTCAAGGACGTGACCGCGCATCGCGCCTTCCGCGAGGCGGCGCGCTCGATCGCTCGGCTTTACGACATCGCGGCCGCGCCCGAGATGCGCGAACGCATGACGTTCCGCTCGCCCACGACCGGCGAGCCGGTGCTGCGCGCCTACCAGATCCCGCGCAGCCATGCCGACCTGCGGGCGCGACGCTTGTTTTCCGAGACCTGGGCGGAGGCGACATTCGGCTTGATGGGCCGCACGCCCGACCACGTCGCCGGCTTTTTCTGCGGCTACGCCGCGACGCCGAGTGTGCTAGCCGCCGGGGGTAGACATTTCGCTGACAACGTCGTCGCTTACTACGAGCACCTGCGCGATAATCACCTCTACGCCTCCTACGCGATCGTCCCGCCGCAGATCGACCGCAGCAAGCCCGCTCACCAACAGAGCGACCCGACGCTCTATGCCGGCGTGGTCAAGGAACGCGACGACGGTATCGTCATTTCTGGCGCGCAGCAGCTCGCTACCGGCGGCGCGATTTCAGACGTCATCCACTTGAGTTGCATCCACCCGCTGCAGCCGGGCGACGAGAACTACGCCAACTGCCTGGCGGTTCCGGTCAACGCGCCCGGCGTCAAGCTCTATCCGCGGCGGCCGTTCGCCATGGTCGCGACCAACGCCTTCGACTATCCGCTCTCGAGCCGCTTCGACGAGACCGACAGCTACGTCGTCTTCGACAACGTATTCGTGCCGTGGGAGCACGTGTTCATCTATCGCAATCTCGAGCTGTCCCGCGACCAGTGGTGGAAGACGCCGTCGCATCTCTACGGCAACCATCAGGCGCAAGTGCGCTACGTCATCAAGCTGCGCTTCATGATCGGCGTTGCCCAGCGTATGAACGAGATGACCGGCAACGCCGGAAACCCGGCGGTGCAGATCATGATGGGCGAGCTCGCCGCCTGGGTCTCGATCTATGAGCACATGCTGCTCGCACATGAGGTCTCGGCGGTCATCGATAAAGACGGCGTGCTCTGGCCCTCCAAGAGCGCGCTCTATTCCGCGATGGCGCTGCAGTCGGAGCTCAACGGCCGCATGCTGGAAATCATCCGCGAGCTTTCCGGCGCGGCCATGATCACGCTGCCGTCCTCGCTGCGCGATTTCGAAAGCGCGGAGACCGCCGGCGATGTTGAACGCTACATGCGCTCGGCCTCTGCCGATGCGAAGAGCAGGGTGGCGCTGATGCGGCTCGCTTGGGATCTGATCGGATCGGAATTCGGCAGCCGCCACCAGCAGTACGAGAAGTTCTACGGCGGCGCCTCGTTCCTGGTGAAGCAGAACGTCTATCGAAATTTCGATTTCAAGCGGGCGGGCGCCCTAGTCGACGCGGCGCTCAAGCTGCCGCCGCTGGACGAGGATTGAGTCACCTTCCGCAAGCGCACGCGGCAACTACCTTCAAGCCTCCCACAAATGCGAGAACTGCGTGGCGACGACGCGCTCATACGGCACGTCGCCTTTGAGGATGCCGACGTCGCGCGAGAATTGGTTCATGCCGGCCACGAAGCCGGGCGAGATTGAAGCGTCGTAATAGGGAAGATCGCGCCGGATGAGCTCGGCGATGAGCTCGGCTTCCGACGGTGGAAAAAGCTTGCGGCCGATATCGGTCGCCCGCGCGACATTCGCCTTTAGCGCGGCTTGCGCCTTCACCATGGCGCGCACGGCGGCGGCGGCGGTCTCGCCTGAGCGCTCGATCAGGCGGTCGGTCGTGGCGATCGAGGCCATGGTGTAGTTGAAGCACGGTTTCGGTCCGTCGCCGCGCCGCACGTCGAGCACGACGGTGCCGACTCCGCGCCGCACCGCCACCTCGGCGCCCATGCCGTTCGCCCAGAAGCCGTCGAGCTTGCGCTCCTCGAGCGCCTTGGCGGCGGTGACGCCAAAATTAACCCCGGCCCCTTGCGCGCCAGGCACCGGCGCGATCTTCACCTGATCGCGCGCAAGGTCGATGCCGGCTTCGATGAGCAGGCGGCGCAGCCCCATCTCGACCCACGGCGCGGCGCCGATGCTGCGCCCCTTCACCACGCCGAGATCGCCGCGCTTGGCGCCGAGGTCCGCGTGCATGACCAGAAACCAGTACATGCCTTGGGCTTGCGCGCACAGAAGCTTGGCGCCCTCCCAGCCCGGAAAGGCCGCGAGCGCGGAATGCGCGGAGCCGCCAACGAAGTCGACCGCACCCTCGCGCAATGCCGCATAGCTTTTGTCGACCGGATAGATCAGCTCGAGCGAGACATCGAGGCCTTCCTGTTTGAAGCAACCGAGCTCGATCGCGGCGATCGCGGGAAAATACGAGTTCGAGATCATGTCGGGCACGGCGAGTTTCATCTCGGCATTTCTCCTGCATCAGCTATTGGGGACGGATCGCGATCTCAACACAGGGTGAAAACCCGCGCTACTCGCGCTCGATCGGCGTGTTCATGGCGACGTCGCTGCGCCGTTCGTTGACCAATTGCTTGCCAAGCTCGAAATAGTCGCTTCGCGCCGCCATTTCGGCTTGGCGCTCCAACTCGTGCGGCCAATGGCCGAGATCATAGCCGTGCCATGGCGGCTGCGGCGCAAGCGGCGGCAGACCGAGCCGCTCCCAGATTGCCCGCGCGCGCTCCATATATTCGCGCTTCGGGAGCGCCACCGGCGCGTAGGTGCCCTTGAGGGTGGCATTGATCAGCACGGCGGCGCTTTCGCCGCCGTCGCGCGGTCCGCGCGGCCCGTGGCCGGGATCCTTGTGCGGCACCACCTTGAGATCGTGCTGCGGCTGGCAGCGATACGACATGGCCCAAAATAGCGCGTCGGCGTTTTCGGGCTCGATGTCGTCGTCGACAGCGATAACCCATTTGCCGGCAAAACGGTGCAGTGACGCCGCTCCGTAGAGCGCGCGCCAGATTTCGCTCTCGGGCGTGCCGCGCGCGCACTGAATCGCGATCACGGCGTAGAGGCTGGTGAGCGGCTCGTGCATCGCCACCCGTTTAACAGCGGCAATGCCCAGGACCGAGCGTAGATAATGAAGATAAACCGGCTCCATCGCCACGCGGCGGATCACGCTCGATTCGCTGGGCGTCACCTGACTGATGAACGAGGTGAGGATCGGATGCCGTCGCCGCGTGATCGCCGTGACCTCCATGAAGGCGTTGTATTCCTGCAGGTTCACATAGCCGTGCGACTCCCCGAACGGAGCCTCAGGCTCGAGCCATCGCGTGTCGATCAGCCCCTCGATGACGATCTCCGCCTCCGCCGGCACCAGAAGGTCGACGGTCGCGGCGCGCACCACATTGATCGGTCCGCCGACAAGCGCGCCGGCGACAGCGAGCTCGTCGAGATGCTCCGGCATCTTCTGCACGGAGGCGTAGGAAATGACCGGGGGGCAGCCGACCACGACCGCGCAAGGGAGCGGCTCGCCGCGTGCCTTGCATGCCTGCCAGTGAGCGAAGATGCCGGCGCGCAGCTCGACCGACGGATTCATGCCGAGCCGCCGCGGCGCCTTGATCTGCCCGCGGTAGTTGCCGACGTTCTGCACGCCGGTTTCGGGGTGTTTCGTGATGTAGTGGCCGGCCGAGAGATAGGGCGCGTTGTCCCATCCCGGCGTAGAGATCGGCACCGGCAGGGCGTCGAGTCCGTTGCCGTCGCGCTCGAGATCGGCGCCGGTCACGACGACGTCGTGGCACGGCGCGTGCGTGACCAGGCGCGGCGCGATCGGATCGGCCATGGCTTTGACCCAGGCCTGGCCGATCTCCTCGAGCGGCTTGGCGAAACCGATGCGATAGACTTCCCGGTTCGCAGCCAGGCCCGCCACCAACACGGAGCTATCGAAGCGCCGGCCCTTGGAATCCGTCGGTTGCGTGAACAGGAATGCCTTGCGCTCCAGCTCGGCAATGCCGCCGCGATACTGCCAGCGCACCAGCGGGTGCATCTCGGTGTCTTTGTTGATCGGCTCGTCGACGATGACGAGCAACCCTGCGCGTGCAAGCGCAAGAACGTGCTCATGCAGGTCGGCGTAGCTGCGCGGATGCTTGGGCGGGCCGTCGCGATAGCGCTCAAGCACGCTCAACACACGCTCGCCTGCTCGATCGTCCATCGGCGCCTCGGTCAACTCACGGGTGCCGGACGCGCGGCGAGGAAACTGCGTTGCGCGCGGCCCTCCTGTCTAGAACAAAGGCTTGATCGCCGCCGCCGCGGCGAATGCTTGCGCATCGCCGTTGACGAATCCCGTCACTTGCAGGCCGAGCGGCAGCCCCTCGTCCCGCAGCACGGGAAGCGAGATCGCCGGGATGCCGAGCAACGACGCATGCGAAGTGCAGTTAGGGTCGCCCGTCGATTCGAGGCCGAGCGGTGCAGCGGCGGGCGCAGACAGGCTCACGCAGGCGTCGCATTCCGCGGCCAATCCGGCGTAGAGCGCACGTGCCTTGTCACGCTGGGCGAGATCTTTGCGATAGTCCTCAAGGCTCATTGCTTCGGCCTCGGCGAGGCGAGCCAGCATGACGCGGCTGATCTTGCTCGCGTCGCGGTCACGGTAGGTATTGAGCGGCCAGCGCCACTCCCAGGTGTTGATCCGCATGGAGAGCGGCCGCGCCTGGGCGATTGCGGCATCGACCGCGGCGACGGCGGCATGGGATTGGCGTGTGAGAACGTCGATGCCGGCAGCCTTGAAGCGGGCGAGCGCATCGGCCATGGCCGCTTTGGCGCCTGGTGAGGCGGCGGCCCAGCCCGCCGTTTCGAGAAATGCAAGCCGGTGCGGTTTTCGCGGCGCCGGAGCGCTTGGCGGCCCGTAGAGACCGGGATAGCCGGGATCGCCACCGGTGCGAATGGCGATCTCATAGGCGACCTGCCAGGCGTCTTCCAACGTCGTCGCCAGCACACCGGTCGCGCTCTGGCTCAAACCGTCATAACTGCCGCCACGATTGAGCGCGCCGACGGAGACTTTGAAGCCGACACAGCCGCAATAGCTGGCCGGGCGAATGGTCGAGCCGATCACCTGGGTGCCAAGGGCCGTGCTCACCATGCCGGTCGCGACGGCGGCGGCGGAGCCGCTGCTCGATCCGCCCGGCGTGCGACGCAGGTCATGCGGGTTGCGGGTGCCGCGCGGCTCGGTCGAGGCGAATTCGGTGGTCACGGCCTTGCCGACGATGACCGCGCCGGCCTCGCGCAGCGCCGCCACGCTCGCGCCGTCGCGTTCGGAACGGAAGCCGGCGAACAGCGGCGAGCCGTTCTCGGTCGGCATGTCGGCGGTCTCGATGATGTCCTTGATGCCTGTCGGCATGCCGTCGATGGGCGACCTCGGCCGGCCCGCGCGCCAGCGCGCGGTCGATTGATCGGCTACCGTGCGTGCGCCGGCGAGGTTGAGGTTGACGAAGGCACCGATCTTGGGCTCGAGCGCGGCGAGATCGGCCAGACAGCGTTCGAGGAAATCGCGCGGCGTGTCTGTGCCACTCGCAAAGTGCGCCGTTGCCGAAAGGTAAGGCTTCGGTGAAAGCTTCAGCTTCTCGTCCGGCGCCAGCATGGCGGCCCCCTTCGTGGTGGTGATCTCGGCCGCGTTTCCCTTCGCTTATGCGAGCTACACGTCTTCTTACTTCTTGCTCTCGTCGTAGTAGTGGATCTCGTAGAGCAGGCAGCCGCGCTCCGACTTGAATGGCCCATGGTGGACGCCCGGCGGGCGGCAGGCATAGGTCGGCGCGTCGAAGGGTTCGCCGCCTTTTCCCTGCGGATCGTTGCCGACAATCAGGTCGCCGGAAACGAGGTAGACCTCTTCCCAATGATCGTGCACGAACGGCGCGGTGGTGAAGGTGCCGGGCTCGAAGCGGAGCAACCGGGTGCGGCTTCCCATCTTGCGCGTTTCGTCGAGGTCGCTGGCGAGAATTTTCTGCTTGATACCTGCGGGATAGCCGGGCGGCGTCGCCCAGCCGGCGTTCATGTCGACGCGGGTAAATTCAAGATGCGGCTTGTTCATCGGCATGGTTCGTCTCCGGCAACTATTCCTCGCATGCGAAGCTGGGGGAGGTTCGCAAGCAGCCACGGATGAAAGTACTCGTGCGGCTTGATATCATCGACGCCGCCCTGTCAACAAGCTCTCGGCCAAACCGGACCTCTTCCGATAACGCCATGCGATCGCTCGCCCAAGTTGCGGCCGACCTCGCCCGCGGTGGCAAAAGCCGCGGCTTGGTCGAGGAATGCTTGGCCCAGATCGCGGATCAATCCGGAGAGGGGCGGCGCGCTTTTCTCAGGGTCTATGCCGAGGACGCGCTCGCAGCGGCGGATTTTTATGATCGCGTCCGCGCGGGCGGCGCGGCGCCTTCGTTGTTCGCCGGCATTCCGGTCTCGATCAAGGATCTGTTCGACGTCGCAGGCGACGTGACCACGGCGGGCTCGGTCGCGCTGAAAAATGGGAAGGCGGCAACCAGCGATGCGCCCGCGGTCGCCCGCTTGCGCGCGGCCGGGCTCATTCCGATCGGGCGCACCAACATGACCGAGTTCGCCTTCTCCGGCCTGGGCATCAACCCGCACTATGGCACCCCGCTCAATGCCTATGACCGCGCCGCAGGGCGCATTCCCGGCGGCTCGTCGTCGGGCGCCGCCGTGTCGATCACCGACGGCATGGCCTTCGGCGCCCTCGGCTCCGATACCGGCGGCTCGTGCCGGATTCCGGCGGCATTGTGCGGCATCGTCGGCTTTAAGCCGACGGCGGATCGCGTTCCGACCGCGGGAGCTTTTCCGCTCTCGACGTCGCTCGACTCGATCGGCCCGCTGGCGGCCACCGTCGCATGTTGCGCCGCGCTCGATGCCGTCCTTGCCGGCGGGCCGGCGGTCGATCTTGCCCCATTTCCGCTCACCGGATTGCGCCTAGCGCTGCCGCAGACCATGGTTCTCGAGAATGTCGAGCCTGCGGTCGCGCGTGCCTTCGAGTCCGCACTCGCCGCGCTGGGCAAGGCAGGCGCGCGGATCGCCGATATTCCGCTGCGCGAATTGGCGGAGCTGCCGCAGATCAACGCCAAGGGCGGATTGGCCGCGCCGGAGGCCTACGCGCTTCACCGCTCGCTGATTGCAAAGGCCGAGAAGATGTACGATCCGCGCGTGCTCGTGCGCATCCTGCGCGGCCAAGAGCAAGATGCCGCGAATTACATCGAACTCCTCAACGCGCGCGCCGATTTCATCCAGCGCGTTGCCGCCGTCACCGCCCCCTACGACGCTTTGGTGATGCCGACGGTCCCGGTGACGGCGCCGCGGGTGGCCGACCTCGCCCTCGATGACGCCTACCGCCACGCCAATTTTCTCGTCCTGCGCAATCCGTCGATTGCAAATTTCCTCGACCGCTGCTCGATCTCGATCCCGTGCCATCGTGCGGGCGACGCGCCGGTCGGCCTCATGCTGATCGGCGAGCACGACGCCGACCGCCGCTTGCTCGCCATCGCTGCCGCGATCGAGGCGGTGGTGTCGCCACGGTCGGTGCAAGCTGAGAGCCAGCGACTATAGGAGATGGGCCGATGGATTTCACATTGAGCCCGGAGCAGCAGCAAATCCGGGAGGAAGTCCGCAAGCTCTGTATGAAGTTCGACGACAGCTATTGGCTGGACAAGGATCGCAGCGGCGAGTTTCCACACGAGCTGCATGCCGCCCTCGCCGCGGCCGGCTGGCTCGGCATTGCCATGCCGGAAGCGTACGGCGGAGCCGGTCTCGGCGTCACCGAGGCCGCCATCATGATGCAGGCGATTGCCGAATCCGGCGCCGCCATGAGCGGCGCATCCGCGGTCCACATAAACATTTTCGGCCTGCAGCCGGTCGTCGTCTTCGGAACCGACGAGCAAAAGCGCCGCATGCTGCCGCCGCTGACCGCCGGAAGGGACAAAGCCTGCTTCGCCGTGACCGAGCCCGACGCCGGCCTCGACACCACCGCCATCAAGGTCCGCGCCGAGCGCCGCGGCGATGATTATATTCTGTCGGGCCAGAAGATCTGGATATCGACGGCGCAGGTCGCCAACAAAATCCTTATCCTCGCCCGCACCACTCCGCTCGAACGCGTCAAGCGCAAGACCGAAGGTTTGAGCCTGTTCTACAGTAATCTCGACCGCAGCCGCGTCGCCGTCCGCGTGATCGACAAGATGGGCCGCCATGCTGTGGATTCAAACGAGATGTTTTTCGACGGCATGGTCGTGCCGGCGGCCGACCGCATCGGCGCCGAGGGCGACGGCTTTCGCGCGATCCTGCACGGCATGAATCCGGAGCGCATCCTGATCGCGGCAGAGGCGGTCGGCATCGGGCTCGCGGCGCTGCGGAAGGCCACAGGCTATGCCCGCGAGCGCGTCGTCTTCCGCCGGCCGATCGGCCAGAACCAGGGAATCGCCCATCCGCTGGCGCGATGCTGGATGAATCTCGAGGCGGCCAACCTGATGGTGATGAAGGCGGCGAGCCTCTACGACCGCAACGCGGACTGCGCCGCCGAGGCTAATGCGGCCAAATATCTGGCGGCGGAGGCCGCATTCGAGGCCTGCGAGACCGCCGTCCTCACCCACGGCGGCATGGGCTATTCCAGGGAGTTTCACGTCGAGCGCTACCTGCGTGAGGTCATGATTCCGCGGATTGCCCCGATTACGCCGCACATGATCCTCAATTTCATCGCAGAGAAGGTTCTCGGGCTGCCCAAGTCGTATTAACGGTCTGTTGAAACGGATCGTTGCTCTTTTGGGCTCGCCGTCGGGGGTCAAAGCACATTCCATGAGCTTGCACCGGAATACCGGACGAGGTCCGCTTCTCGCCTTCGCGCTGCTGCTCGGCTTGGGCGCTTGGAATTGTGCGTCCGCGGAAGGGGCCGCCGGTTCGGCGAAGAAACCCGCGCGCTCGGCCTGCGACCGCGCGGCCTTTCGCGTCGCCGTCGATGTCGGGCACACCGCGAAAGTGCCGGGCGCCATCAGCGCGCGCGGCTTCTACGAATATGATTTCAATTTGCGGCTGGCAACGCTCGTTGAGCACAAGCTGCGCGACGCCGGCTTTGCCAAAACGATTTTGCTGGTGACCGATGGACCGGCGAGAAAGAGCCTGTTCGACCGCGTGGCGCGCGCCAACGCGTCGGCGGCCGATCTCTTTCTCTCCATCCATCACGATTCGGTGCCGGACTCGTTCCTGCAAGATTGGGAGTATGAGGGCCAGACGCGTCACTTCGACGACCGTTTCAAAGGCCACTCCATCTTCTTTTCCATCGACAACGCCGATCCCGAGGGGAGCCTGGAGTTCGGCAGGCTGCTTGGCGAGCAGTTGAAGGGGCGTGGCCTGCAATACACGCCGCATTACGTCGAAAGGTTCATGGGTCATCGGCAGAGACTGCTGGTCGATGCCAACGTCGGCGTCTACCGCTACGACCAGCTGATCGTGCTCAAGTCGACGCACATGCCCGCCGTCCTGCTCGAGGCCGGCTCGATCATCAATCGCGGCGAGGAATTGGTGATGAACTCGCCGGAACGCCAATTGCTCATCGCGGCGGCGGTGACGGAGGCGGTGGACGGCTTCTGCGCCGTTCGGCGGCCGCGCAATCCGGACCGCGTTGCCCGCCCGCCGGGCGCGCCCGCCAAGCAGAAGCTCGCTCCGGATGCGGCAGCACAGCCGGCGAGCACTGCCAAAGCGCAATGAGCCGCTAACGCCCGGGCGGACGGGTCAGCGTTTAAGAGCGCCATGCGCTCCCTCCCTATCTGAGAGGGAAGTGGCCGAGTTCGCCGCTCGGGCCGATTTCATTTCACCGAAGCGTGCTCTAGAAACGTGTCCCATTCGACAGTGTCGGTTGGAGCGCGCCATGAGCATTCCGAAGCCGGTCTACAGCCCGCCGTTCAACGTCACGCGCGCCAGCCACTTGGTGCTCACGGTCAAGGACCTGGCGGCGAGCCGAAATTTCTACGTCGATCTCCTCGGCTTCATCGTCAGCAACGAGGATCGCGACACGCTCTACCTCCGCGGCGTCGCCGAGGCCTGTCATCACAGCCTGGTGCTCAAGCGTGGGAGCGGGGAGCCGCAAGTCGAGCGCGTCGGCATGCGCGTCTTCAGCGAGGAGGATCTGGAGAAAGCCAAGGTGTTTTTCGACAAGGCCGGATTACCGGCGAAATGGGTCGAGGTCGCGCACCAGGGCCGAACGCTGCATGTCACGGACGCAAGCGGAGCGCCGATCGAGCTCTGCGCGACCATGGAGGTGAAGCCGCGCCTGCTCGTCGCCTTCGCGCAGCACCGCGGCGCGGTGCCGCAGCGGCTCGATCATTTCCAGCTGCTGGTCCCGGACGTGCAGAAGGCCTGCGAATTCTGGATGAGCATGGGCTTTCGGCTCTCGGAGTACATCTCACCGGACGGAAGCGAGGAACTGCTGTTCGTCTTTCTGCAGCGCAAAGGCAATCCGCACGACATCGTCTTTGCCCCGGGGGAGGGGCCGCGCCTCCATCACGCGGCGTTCGCGATCCCGGAATCCTATCACTTCTTCCAGGTCTGCGACCTTGCCGCCGAGATGGGCTTTGCCGCCAACATCGAATTCGGTCCGGGCCGCCACGGTCCTGGCCACGCCCTCTTCGTCTATATGCGCGATCCGGACGGGCACCGCAGATGGATATCGAGAACGAGCCGGTGCGCTGGGACGCGAGCCACGCGATGCAGCGCCGCTGGCAACTCCCGGCGCGGAGGCAATGGTTCGTCGAGGCGAGCCGCTTTGCCGGCGTCGAGCCGCGCGCACCCGCGCGCAAAGGCGAGCCGATGAGTCTCGAGAAGTTCATCGCCGCCGGCATGCGATGAGCGAAGGGCAGGGGAACCGAGACTGGCGGTTGCGGTTGCACCCCGGAGACGTCCTGGTGGCGATCCCCGCTACTTGTGGGCTGCCGGCAGCATTTCGCTCGAGGAGTTGATCACCGCGTGGATGCTGCGCGCGAAGTCGATTGCGCCGGCGACGTCCATGTCGAGCGCAGCGCGCGCATAATCCTTGCAGCCGACGCGGGCCGGCCGCGGCGCGACCATGATCTGCTTGCACAGCGCCTCGACAGCCGCGTCGAGCTCCGCCGCGGGAACGACCTCGCTGACGATGCCGGCCTCGCGCGCCCGCTGCGGCCCGATCACCGCGGTCGACCAGACGAGATACGTCATGGCCTTGCGCGGCACGCGATCGACCAGTGCCGACATCACCATGGTGGGCATTATATTGTGCGCCATTTCCGGCACTTGAAACTTGGCTGTATCGGCGGCGAGGGTGATGTCGCAGACCGCCGCAATCGCGCAGCCGAAGCCGAAGGCGCGTCCGCGCACCACGCCGATCACGGGGATTTCGCAGCGGCGGAACGCGCCGTAACAGTTGAAAATCACGTCGTTGCGGCGGCGCAACTCCAGCGCCTGCGGCGGCGCGCCGGGCGGGCGCTTGCCCATGGTCTCGCGGCCGACGCAGAAATCCTCGCCGGCGCCGCGTAGGACCACGATCTCGGAGGACTCGGCGGCGCCGAGCAGGAGCTTGGTCAGTTCCACCGCCATGGCGTCGGAGGCGGCGTTGCCGATCTGTGGCCGATTGAGCGTGATTTCCAGCACCGGCCCCTTGCGGGCGGTGAGAATGTCGCTGGACATGCAGGGGTCCTCCTGAAGCGTGACCGCGGAGCAGGTTCCGCCATTCATTCTATCTCGGCATACGCGGGGAGAAGCGCGTCTTTCGACGCGCCATGCCCGGGTACGACGGGTTAAGGTAATGGAGTTGGGAGGTAAGTGAGAGGATATTCTAGTCTACCGATGCAGGATGGAAGTCCGATGCAGGGCTGCGAGAGCTCCAATGAGCCACCCCAGGGGGAGCCGGCGCTGCGCGCCATCGCCATGCCCGCCGACGCCAACCCGTACGGCGATATCTTCGGCGGCTGGCTGCTGTCGCAGATGGATCTCGCGGGCGGCGCCGCTGCACGGCGGCGCGCCAAAGGGCGCACCGCGACGGTGGCGATCACCGCCATGACTTTTCATCGCCCGGTCTTCGTCGGCGACGAGGTGACGTGTTACGCGCAGATCGTCAAGGTCGGCCGAACCTCGATCACGGTCAAAGTCGAGAGCTGGGTGCGGCGCGGCATTGGCGAGGAGCAGATCGCCGTCACCGAGGGCATTTTCACCTATGTCGCCATCGGTGAAGATCGCCGCCCGCGTCCGGTGCCGCCGGACGATTGATCGGTAGAACAGAACATCGAGAAACAGACCCGGCCAGCTTGCTACGATCGACCTCGGGCTTTGATGGATGCTGTGAGGAAGGCAAAAAATCCATGACTTCAAACAACGGCGCTCGATCCACGGACCAACGCGAATGCAGCGTGCGCGAGGTCCTCGGCGGGCAGGCACCGCAGGACCTACCCGTAACGGTCAAAGGCTGGGTGCGCACGCGGCGTGATTCGAAGGCGGGCATTTCGTTCGTGCATCTGTCGGACGGCTCCGCGTTCCATCCGCTGCAGGTTGTCGTGCCGAACACGCTGCCCAATTATACCGATGAGGTGCTCAAGCTCACGGCCGGTTGCGCAGTGGAGGCGACGGGAACGATCGTGCCCTCGCCGGCGAAGGGCCAGCCGTTCGAGATGCAGGCGCAGGCGATCAAGGTGATCGGCTGGGTGGACGACCCGGATACCTATCCGATTCAACCCAAGCCGCACTCGCTCGAGTTCCTGCGCGAGGTGGCGCATTTGCGTCCGCGCACCAACGTGATCGCCGCGGCCACGCGAGTGCGCCACACCCTGGCGCAGGCGATTCATCGGTTCTTCGACGAGGACGGCTTTTTCTGGGTCAATACGCCAATCATCACCGGGTCCGACGCCGAAGGCGCGGGCGCGCTGTTCCGCGTATCCACTCTCGACCTTGCCAACCTGCCGCGCACCTCGCAGGGCCAGGTGGATTTCGCGCAGGATTTCTTCGGCCGCGAGGCGTTCCTGACGGTATCGGGGCAGCTCAACGTCGAGGCCTATTGTCTCGCGCTCACCAAGGTCTACACGTTCGGCCCGACCTTTCGTGCGGAAAACTCAAACACCAGCCGCCACCTCGCCGAGTTCTGGATGATCGAGCCGGAAATCGCCTTCGCCGATCTCTCGGACAATGCGACGCTCGCAGAACGGCTGCTGAAATTCACCTTCGAGAGCTTACTGAAGGAACGGCACGAGGATCTCGCGTTTTTCGACGAGCGGATCGAGAAGGGGCTCGTCGCCAAGCTCGAGGGCATTGTCAGCTCGCAGTTCGTGCGCATGGACTACGCCGAAGCGGTCGCGGTGCTCGAACGCGCGAAGGACAAGTTCGAGTTCCCGGTGAAGTGGGGCATGGACCTGCAATCGGAGCACGAGCGCTATCTCACCGAGAAGCACGCCAAGAGGCCGGTGATCGTGATGAACTACCCGAAGGACATCAAGGCGTTCTACATGCGCGTAAACGACGACGGGCGAACGGTCGCCGCCCTGGACGTGCTTGCACCGGGAATCGGCGAGATCATCGGCGGCAGCCAGCGCGAGGAACGGCTCGAGGCGCTGGACGCGCGCATGGCGGAGCGCGGCATCGACAAGGAGCATTACGCCTGGTACCGCGACCTGCGCCGCTACGGCACGGTGCCTCACGCGGGTTTCGGTCTCGGCTTCGAGCGCACGCTGGCCTATGTCACCGGCCTTGCCAACGTGCGCGACGCCATCCCGTTTCCGCGCACGCCGGGCAACGCGCGGTATTGAGGCGGGCATTCACCTAATCTCATTTTCGGCGCTAGAAGCAGAGATAGGTGACGACGTTCCCCCGCTTATCCTTGATGACGTAGGGACATTGCGCGCGCTTGAGCGCCGCCTTCGCCTCTTCGTTGCCGAGCGCCGCGGCTTTCTCGTAATAGGTTTTGGCGGCGCTTGCATCCTGCGGTCCGCCGCGCCCGTTTTGGGCAAACGCGCCCATCCGCTCCAATGCCGCGGGATGATCCTGCGCGGCCGCCTTTTCAAATAATGCCCGCGCGGCGGCGTCGTCCTTTGGTCCGCCGATGCCCTCGGCAAGCAGCAATCCAAGCTGATACTGCGCTTCCGCGGAATTCGCGTCCGCTGCTTTCGCTAACGCAGCTCTGGTCTGGGCCGGATCCAGCGTCGCGCCGCCGCTCTCGTTGAGAGCGGCGAGATTGGTGGCCCCCTGGGGATTGCCGCCGGCCGCGGCGCGCTCGAACAGCTTTCGCGCCTGGGCTTCGTCCTTGGCCACCCCCGATCCGGTCGCGAGCAGCACGCCGAGTTCGACCATCGCCGACGTGCTCCCCTTCTCGGCCGCCCTACGGTAGGCGCCGGCGGCTTCCGTCAGTTGCTGGTTGGCTGCATAGGCGCGGCCGAGTTGGTAAAGCGCCCGCCGCGATGCGGCCGACGCGAGCTTACAGAACTTGATCGCCGTCGCGACATCGGACGCCTCGATCTGGTGAGCGCCTTTGACGTCCTTCGGCTTGTCCGGATCGGTGGGATCGGCGGCGAGCCGATCGCAAAGCACGACGTCGGCCGATTGTGCGTGGACCGACGAACGAGGGCAGGTGAACGTGAGTGCCAGCAGTCCGATTACGACGGTGTAAGCCACCGAGCCCGCGCCGGATCGTTTTGATGGCATCTCGGCTGCTCGCATGAGGCTTGTGGGGATCCAATCACCTTACTAGCCGCGAAACTTATCGCTGCGGATTTGGGCCAGCAAGCGGCGGCTGATCTACACCCGTTCTTTCGACTCTCCATGGGTGGCGGCCGTGGGGGAGCGCCCCGTGTGCCTGTGTCAGTTTGACCCTGAGCCGCAGTTTGCGCTCAGCTTGCACGACACCCGCGATGCGCGAATACTCGCATTGACGCCGTCTGGGGGCGTGCTTCGAAAGGGCAACACATGGACCGCCGCCGTTTCCTCATCGGCACCGCCGCTACCGCGCTGGCGGCGCCATCGGCTCTCGCGCAAGAGACTTTTCCCTCGCACGCCATCACCATCGTCAACGCGTTTCCGCCCGGCGGCGTCAACGATATCGTGACGCGGCCGCTCGCTACCGCGATGGAGCCCATTCTCAAGCAGCCGGTGGTGGTCGAGACCAAGGCGGGCGCGGCCGGCCAGGTCGGTGCGCAGTTCGTCGCCAATGCCAGGCCCGATGGATATACCCTGCTGTCGCACAACACCGGGATTTCCGGCTACGCCGAGGTCGACAAGCTGTTCGGCCGTCCGGCCAAGGTCACCCGCGCCCATTTCATTCCGCTCGCGCGCATCATCGCCGATCCGGTCCTGCTGCTCGTCAACGAGACGCAGCCCTACAAGACGCTGCAGGAGTTCATTGCCGGCGTAAAGGCGCAGCCGGACACGCTCGTCTTCAGCTCGGGCGGGCTCTACGGCGCGTCGCATCTGCCGCTGGCGTATCTCGAAAAGGCGACGGGCCCGCTGCGGCTGCGCCATCTGCCAACCAACGGCGGCGGCCCCGCGATCGTCGCCATTCTCGGCAACAACGCTCAGGTCACGGCGCAGACGGTGTCGGCGACGCTGCCGCACATCAAGGCGGGCAAGCTGCGGCCGCTGGCCAATTTCGCCGCGACTCGCTCCAAGGTGCTGCCCGACGTGCCGACGCTCAAGGAGCTCGGCTACGACGTCGAATACTATCTCTGGGCCGGCATATTCGCGCCGCGCGGCACGCCGGCCGAGATCGTCACGACGCTGCGCGCCGCTATCGGCAAGGCGGCGCAATCGCCCGAATACCAGACCGCACTCACCAATGCGGGCCTGGAGCTCGCCTATCTCGACGGGCCGGATTTCCAGAAATTCTGGGACGTCGACGGAGCGCGCACCGACGAGGCGGTGATCGCGATCGGGCGGCAAGGATAATCGCGTCTCGCAAGCCGGGGCGTGCGATGATCCGCGGTCCGGATTGCGTGCATCCGCGCTGCGGCTGAATGACAACGCTTGCGTACATCCTTCTCGGGCTACTCGGCGTCGTCGCTCTCGTCGCCGTCGTTTGGCGCGGCGCGTCCCGCCGCCGCTCGCTCCCGTGCCCCACATGGTTGAGCCGGCTGGTCGAGCTGGACAATCCCTTCACCGAAACCAATCGAGCCGCGGTCATCGTCGAGCGCCTGGAGCTTCAGCCGGGCATGGCGGTGTTGGATGTGGGCTGTGGCCCCGGGCGGGTGGCCATCCCGATCGCGAGCAAGGTCGGGCCGGAGGGCGAAGTCGTGGCGGTCGATATTCAACCCGGGATGCTGCGGCGGGCGCAGGCGAAAGCGCGGGCCGCAAAGGTCACGAACATTCGATTCCTCGAAGCTGCCGTGGGGGAGGACAAACTCCCGCGCGATCGGTTTGACCGCGCGCTGCTCGTCACGGTGCTCGGCGAAATTCCCGATCGGGAACGAGCGTTGCGCGAGATCTTCGATGCCTTGAAGCCGGGCGGCCGATTGTCCGTGACCGAAGTCATATTTGACCCGCATTTCCAGTCGCGCCAATCGGTCGCGCGTCTGGCGCACTCGATCGGGTTCCGGGAGAACGCGTTCCACGGTAACCGCATTGCGTACACGCTGAACTTCGAGAAGCCTTCCCCCTGAGCGCGGAATGAGCGCCCGGCTCGGCAAGCCAAAAACGTCGTGCCCGGCGCAAGGCCGGGCACGATCACTCAATCTTGGAAGCGTTGAAGTTCAGCGGTAGGCGCCGAACCAGCCCGAGGCGTGACGCTCGGCGGCCGGCAGCACCACGACCTTGGCGCCGACCTTGACGCGTTCGTAGAGGTCGATCACGTCGTCGTTGACCATGCGGATGCATCCGGCGGTCGCGCGGCTGCCGACGGTCGAGGGCGCGTTGGTGCCGTGGATGCGGTAGAAGCTGCCGCTGAGATACATGGCGCGCGCGCCGAGCGGATTGGTGACGCCGCCGGCCATGAAGCGCGGCAGATAGGGCGAGCGGGCAATCATCTCCGGCGGCGGGGTCCAGTCCGGCCACTCCGACTTGCGCTCGACCGTCTTCACGCCCGCCCAGGTGAAACCCTCGCGGCCGACGCCGATGCCGTAACGGATCGCCTGGCCGCCGCCGAGGACGTAGTAGAGATAGGTGTTCTGGGTATCGACGATGACCGTGCCCGGCGCTTCGTTGGTAGGATAGTTCACGGTCGCCCGCCGCAAGTCGGCCCGGACCTGATTCCCATTGTCGGTCGCGGCGTAGCCGAGCCAGGCGAACGGATTGGCGGATGCCTGCGTGGCAAAGGCGCTGGCGGCAATGGCAACAGCCGCAGCGGCCGCAAAACGGCACAACGTGTTCATGATTGATCCCCCTGTCCCCTTCGCCTGTTAGTCGGCCGAGGGGACGACGGGGTTCAAAACGGGCCGAAAAAATTTCTGCCGGGACTCGGGCGGTGGCCATCGCGGGCCACGAGAGCGCGGCAATTCGGTTCGTCATATCAATCGGCTAGTGAGCTACCCCGGATCGAGCGAGGCGGCATCCGGGCTACTGGCCCCGCCGGCGACTTGGTTAATGGCCCGCCTGCTCCGCCGCGGCCGCAAGCTCCTCAAGCCGGCCCGCGAGCTGCTTGAGCTCCCATTCTCGCGCCAGGGCGGCCGCCTTGCCCCAAGTCGGCCTCTGATCGGTAAGGCGCGGCAGTTTCGCCTTGCGGTCCATGGTGGCGAGCGATCGGAAGAGCCGCAGCCTCGCGGCGTGACCGGAAAAACGGCCTGCCCGGAGCGCCTTCTCCAGCGTGCCATAGGTGCGCAAGACCCGCGCTGCTCCCGCCGCCCCCAGTCCCGCGACCCCCGGCAGCCGGTCGGATGGATCGCCGCGCAACGCGATGAAATCCGGAACCTGCGCGGGATCGACGCCGTAGCGCTCGCGAACCTCCGCCGGCCCGATCCGCGCGACCTCGCCGGCGCGAACCGGATAAAGAATGGTCGTGCTGGGCGAGGCAAGCTGGAACGTATCTCGGTCGCCGCTGGCGACCAGCGCGCTGCCGCCACGCCGCTCTTCGGCGGCGACCGCCGCGGCGAGGAAATCATCGGCCTCATAGCCCGCGGCCTTGGCATTGGCAAAGCCGCACGCGGCGACGAATTGCGGCAGCATCTCGAGTTGCTCGAGCAACGCGTCGTCGAATTCGCGGCCGCTCTGGTAGGCAGGAAACTTCTCGTGCCGATAGGTGGGCGCGTCCAATGTGTCCCAGCACACGAGCACCGCCCGCGGCTGCTCCGCCCGATAGAACTTCAGCAGAAAATTGGCGAAGCCGAGGATCGCGCCGGCGGGCCTGCCGCTGCGTCGCAGAATCGTTTTCGGCAAGGCATGATAGCTGCGATGGGCAAACGAGTCGCCGTCGATGACCAACAATGGCCTGCGCGTTGGCGCCGACGCCTTCGGCCGCGTCGAACGCGGCGCGGTCTTTGCCGGGCTGCGGGAATTTCGCCGTACCTTCGCCTCCTCGCCCAGCACGACCCAAGCGGGTGCGTGATCGCTGGCGCCTTCCTTCCCGCGGATCTTGCGGTCGATGCCGGCCGCGAGGAGGCGCTTTGCCGCTTGCGCGCTCAGCAGCAGATGATCGATGCGCAGCCCCGCGTCCCGCTGCCAGCGGTTTCGCATGTAGTCCCAGAACGTATACATCGGCGCGTCGGGATGGAGCACGCGAATTGCGTCGACCCACCCTTGGCCGACGATACCTCGAAAAAGGGAGCGGCTTTCCGGCTGGAGGAGGGCGTCCTTCGCATAGGACGTGGTGGGATAGATGTCGCGGTCCGTCGGCACGACATTGTAGTCGCCCGCAAGCACCACCGGGATGTCCGCGCCGTAGAGCTCCTGGGCATGGGCTGCGAGCCGCTTCATCCACGCGAGCTTGTACGCGAATTTGGGGCCGGGCTGCGGGTTGCCGTTCGGCGCATACAGCGAGGCGATCAGCACGCCGCGTACGGCCGCCTCGATGTAGCGGCTTTCCGCGTCGGCTCTCTCGCCCGGCAGCTGCGTGCGGGTGACGATGGGCTCGCAACCGCGGGCGAGGATCGCCACGCCATTCCACGACTTTTGACCGCGCCAGACCGCGCCATAACCCGCTTGCTCGATTGCGGGTGCCGGAAACTCCGCATCCGCCGCCTTGAGCTCTTGCAGGGCGACGACATCGGGCTTGGCGCTGCGCAGCCAATCGAGGAGGTTGGCAAGGCGCTTGTTGACGTTATTGATGTTGAAGGTCGCAATTTTCATGACGAAGCGAGCGCGGCTCGGTTAATGATTTGATAATTCCGCGCTGGCAGTGTGCGCGCTGCGAGTCCTCGTTCGCAGATATGCTCTGCGGGCGATGCGGCGCGAGTCTCAGACCGCCCGAGTCCCGGAGGGTGTCAGATGCGGTTGTTGGCGTCGAGCCTGCTCATCGGATGCACGGCCCTTGCTTTGCCCGCAAGCGCGCATGCGACGTCTTGGACGTCAGCCAAATTCCCCGGGGAACAGGATCGAGCCGTTCAGGGCTGCGCCGACGATGCGCAGAACCCTGGCGACTGGTTCTGCATTTTCATCCGCTGCGATCAGCCTGGCGCGCCGCTGAGCCTGCATTTCTCGGCGCCGGGACCGGACGTCCATGGCGACATCAAGCTCATCGTCGATGAAGATACCTTCGCAATTAAGGTGCCAGTGTCGGTCAAATCGCCGCTTCCGTTGTCGACGCGCGCTGAAGCGCTGCCCTATGCCTTGGTTGACGCCATGAAGGCGGGAGGCACGATCTCGGTCCAAGGCTCTCATCTGCAAGCGCCGTACAATCGAATTTCGTTAGAGAACTCACGCAGAGCCATCGAAAGAATCGAGTGGACGTGTGGGCGTCCCTATCCCAGCGCCGCGAGGTTCTGGCGGCGCATCACGCGGAGCTTGCGCTTCTTCTGATCGCCCGCGGCAGCGCGTACCCGGCGGACAATTTCAGTTCTTCCGCGCCTCGGTGGAAGTTCTACAGCCAGGTCGTCAAAAGGCCAGCAACTGCCAAAGGTCCAGTATTACAAACGCGCGGCCGGGCCTCAGTCGGGAGGTGTGCCGCTGCGCCGCTCAGCGATTGAACCACACCGTCATTCCCGGCTCGAAGCCGGTCACGTCGCCTTGCGGTTCGAGGCGCAGGCGCAGCGTGCTGCGGTCGTGATCGTCGACCGCACGCTCGGCCTGCCACGTCGCAAATGACCCCAACGGGAGGATCTCAGTGACGAGCGCCGGGGTGGTTTCGCTCGTGCCCGTCCTTCGCACGTTTACCGCCATTCCCACCCTGATGCCGTGCAGGAAATCTTCCCGCACGTTGAATGACAGCCATTGCTTGCCGGCTTGCTCGATGGCCAGGACCGGCTGGCCGGGGCGGATGTTCTCGCCGACTTCGGCGACAATCACGCTGACCACGCCGTCGGCGGGCGCGCGCAGAACCGTTTTCTCGAGGCGCCGCTCGAGGACGGCGAGCGCGGCTTGGGCCGCCTCGACTCGTGCGTCGGCGATGGCGCGCTCCTCTTTGGTCGGGCCGGCCACGGCCGCGGCATGGTTGGCATCCGCCTCGGCGACGTCGGCGGTTGCGCTCGCGACGTCGTTCTGGGTTTGATCGAGTGTCTGCTGCGTGGCCGTGTCGGTGCGCGCGAGGTAGGCGGTACGATCGAGCTGCGAATTCGCATAGGCGAGCCGGGATTTTGCCTTGGCGATCTCGGAGGCAAGCGCGGCGATCTCTTCATCGCGCACGCCGGCATAGACATGGTCGCGCGATGCGGATGCGGCGGCAAGTTCAGCGCGCGCCTGCGCCACCGCCGCGGTCAGCTCCAGCGCATCGAGTTCGGCGACGACGTCGCCCGCACGCACGCGCGCGCCCTTCTCGACCTTGATGGCGGTGAGCTGGCCGCCGACCTCGGGCGCGATGCGGACCTCGGTCGCGCGCACGACACCAACGATTGGCGAAGCGTCTGCGCGGCCCCATAAGACATAGCCGCCGATGCCTGCGGCGACCAGGACGAGTCCGAGCGCGATGATCCCTCTGCCCGTCCGGCTAAGCATGCGCGCGCCTTCGCTTGACCAGCGCCGCGGACATCACCGCAAGCGCGAAATAGATGATGGCGAGAGCCCACAGGCCGCGCCAGTCGCGCACCACCTCCCAGAGGGTTGCGCCGAGCTGGTCGATGCGGACCATGCCATCGATCGCGAAATCCGAAGGAAAGATGAAACCGGCGACCAGCACCGGCTCGGGGATTGCTTCACGCGGCCAGGAAAAGCCGGTCAGGAAAAGCTGAGGAATGCTCGTGCCGAGGAAGATGAGGGTCGGGGTCTCAGGATGCTTGAACCAGGCCCCCGCCGCCTGGGCCATGAAACTGGTCGCGAGCGTGAACAACGACGCGAGCGCGAACAGCTGCAGCGGGTGGCCAAGCGTGGAGAAACCGTAGACGCGCGGCAGTACGATGAAATAGAGCGCGAGCGCCGGTAAATAGATCGTCAGGTGGGCGATGCCGCGACCGAGCACGGTCACGAACGCCCCACCGGCAGGCTGCGGCAGCGCCATCACCGTCAGCATTGACGCGCCGATCAGCAGCATCTGCTGCAGGATCAGCACGAAGGCCGCCGGTACGATGTAGCTCGCATAACCGCCGACCGGGTTGAAGATCGGCTGCAGCAGGATTTCCGCCGGGCTCGTCGACGCGAGCGCCGCTTTGACGAGGCTGCCGTCGGTGCGCGCGCCGCCGGCAGCAAGCTCGGAGGAGAGGGTATTGATCGCGACGGCGATGCCGTTCGCCATCGATCGGAAGATGAACAGATAGGTGGCATCGGCGTAGATGGGAATATGGGCGGTGTTGCCCTTGAGCACGTCGCGCTCCGTGTCGGGCGGGATGCCGACCACAGCGAATGCCTCGCCGCGGTCGAGCACCTTGCGCGCTTCGGCGAGCGTTTCGGCTTGCACGACCACGCTGACCGCGCCGCTAGCATCCAGCGTCTGCACGATGCTGCGGCTGAGCTCGGTCAGGTCGTTGTCGACCACCGCGATCGGGATTTTGCGCACGATCTGATTGAGATACGGCTGCGGGTAGTAGATGCCGTAAACCAGCGGACCCATCACTAGGAGCATGAAGGCGCCGCGGGTCGCGAGCACGCGCCGCCACTCGGCAACGAAGGCTCCGCCAACTCCCCGCGGCGGGGCGGCAGCTGGTGCCGCCGGCTCCGTTTCCGGCGGTATTCGGGGCGCACTTCCCGCGATCGCGCGCAAGCGCAGAAACGCGAGCAGCGTGTAAAGCACGGCGAGTGCCGCCAGCGCGGCAAAGGGCCGCGCGGTTTCATATAGAGGTAACCCCCGCGCCGCCTGCCCGAGCAGCACCGCCATGTACCAGCGCAAGGGCAGAAGCGCGCCCCAGGCCAACGCAAATGCGTTCATGCCCAGAACTGGAAATCCGACTCCGGCGTAACCGAAGGCGGGCGATACGATGAGGCCGGTGATCCCCAGACCGGTCGCCAGATCGCGCACCAGCAGCTGCATCAATGCTCCCAACGCCAGGTAGCCGACGGTCAGCAGCACGGCGGCGATGGTCACCATCGGCGTGTCGCCTCTGAAAGAGATCCCGAGCAGTCCTTCCAGGATCAGCGGCAGCGTCAGCATGAAGACGAGGAAGACGGCGAACAGGGGCGCAAGCTTGCCGGCCAGCGCGATGACCGGATTGCCGCCCGCGCAGGCGAGCCAGGCGCGCATGCTGCGGCGGTGGAATTCGGAGCCCACCGCGTAGCCGGCAGCAAGCGCGATGACCACATGCAGCACCATCGGCAACAGCGCGCGCAGCAGGAACTGCGCGTAGTTCCGCGCCGGATTGACCAGGACGATCGTCTCGGCGACAAGCGATCCGATGCGGGCGGCTTGCGGCGCGCCGCGCGCCGCGGAGGCCGCGTTCTCCACGGCAGCCGCAAGGCTGTCGCTCAGGCCGGAGGACGCCACACCCGCCGCCGTCAGGAATTGCTGGTTGTAGAATGCGACGACTTGCGGGCGCCGCCCGGCCTTGAGGTCGCGCTCGAAATTGGCCGCAATGTAGACGGCGGCAATGGCTTCACCGGAGCGGATCGCGCTGGCGGCGGAGGCGAGATCGCCTTGACGTTCAACGATACCGAGACTGGGAGACGCAGCCACCTGTTCCACGAACATGCGCGAGGTGTCGGACCGGTCCGCGTCGACGACGACCACCCCGAGCTCACGGATGACCGGATGGCTGAACACCGCGGTCAGGATCGCGAAGGCAAACACCGGCACAGCGAAAATCAAGATGCGCGCTGCATGGTCATGCAGCAGCCAGCGCCACTCGCGCCTGGCGACGAGCCAGAAGCCCGGCTTCGGCGCCGGCCTCATCGGCGCTGCTGCCATTCCATGTACGCGCTCATGCCGGGCCGCAGCTCCGGCACCTTCTCGACCGGATAGGCGCGGATCGAGAATGTCCGCAGGTCGAAATCGCCGGTGGCGCGGGTGGCGCGCCAGCTCGCGTATTCGCCCTTGGTGGCGATGAGCCTGACCTCGACGGTGATGCGGCGGTCGCTCAGCGCTGGAATTCGCACGTCGAAGCGGTCGCCGACCTTGAGATTCTTGACCAGGTCCTCGCGCAAATCGAAGTGGACCCACAGGTCGTTGAGATCGATCAGCGTCACCAGCGGGATGCCGGGCGAGACGTATTCGCCCGGCTCCACGTTGCGCTTGTAAACCTGCGAGTCGACCGGCGCGTAAATCACCATCTGATCGATGATCGACTGCACGGCCTTGATGTCGGCGAGGGCCTTGCCGACGTTCGCCTCGGCGATCTCATGTTCCTCGCGCGTGTAGCCGTTGACCGCCTGGTCATAGGCGGATTGCGCCTGATCCACGGCGCGCTGGCTTTCGTGCAAGGAGTCGGTTGCCTGGTCGAGCCGGGCGATCGGGGCATTCCCATGCTCGGCCAATTGGCTGACGCGGTCATAGGTCTTTTGCGCCAATATCACGCTCGCTTGCGCCCGCTCGAGCGCGGCCTTGCGCGCAGCGATGACCTCCGGGCGCGTGCCGACATTGATGTTGGCGAGCTGTGCTTCGGCAACGATCTTGGCGGCCACCGTCTGCTGGTGCTTTGCGATCGTCTCGGGATTGTCAATGCGGACCAGCACGGCGCCGCCGGCAACGTTCTGCCCGCGTACGACCGGAATCTCTGCGACCCGTCCGTCAACCCGCGCGGCGATGTCGAACCGCGTCGCGTCTACTTCGCCTTGCACCAGCAGCGGCTGCGGCCGCACCAGGTACCAGATCGACAGACCGGCGACAGCGGCGATCACAAGCCCGACGATGATCGCCGGAGCACGCTCCGATCGGTGCTGCTTCTCGATCGGCTGTTCCTTTGCCCCAGGGGGCTCGCGCCGCGTTGCAGCGCCCGGCACCGAACCTTTCTCAAGGCCAACCGTCTCGTTCATGCCGCGCCCAAAACGCCCGTGCGGTCCCCCGCCACGACACTATAGATAAACATCATTTCCGTCGCTAACTACGCCCGCGCGGTCGCACCCCGGTGATCACGGATTCGGTTGGGCCGATGGGCGGACGTCACGGCGTCCCGCCTCATATGTTCCCGCATCTGCCCTTCCGCGGTATGATCGTGCGGAAGCGGCGATCGCGCGCGCCGTCGTCGCGATGCCGCACGTGACATTCCTCATCTTTGGCGCGGAAGAGCCGCGGGAAACGACTTCACAATGTCGGGAGGATCGCCATGAGACACTTCGTCCAAATCGCGGCGTCGCTGGCCGCGCTGCTGTGTTTACTCGCGCCCGCGCAGGCCGAGCCGGTGCCGCCGCCCGCGAAGAGCATCAAGGCGGAAGAGACCGCCATCCTGCTGGTCGACTTCCAGGCCAATTTCGTTTCGCCCGATGGCGCCTGGTACGGCAAGTTCGCGCAGCACTACGAGAAGACGCGCATGCTCGAGCGCATCGTCGAGCTGGTCGGCAAGGCGCGCGCCAAAGGCGTGCTCATCGTCCACATCACCGAGGGCTACACCTCGGATTATCGCGAGCTCGATCCTACCAATGCCGGACTATTTCACCGCGGGCAGATCGGCCGCGGCGCCTGGAAGATCGGCTCGAAGGAGGCGGCCTATTACGCGCCGCTCAAGCCAGCCGCCGACGATCGCGATTTGTTTCTGCCGCCGCGCAGCCAGGTCAGCGGTTTCGCCGGGACCGGATTGAGCGAGATCCTCCGCGCGAAGGGCATCAAGAACGTGGCGGTCGCCGGCTTCACCAGCGACGTGTGCGTCTACGCAACGGTCCTATCGGCCTACGACCTCGGCTTCCACGTCTATGCCTTGCGCGAAGGCATGGTCGGCTTCTACGACGCAATGGCCGAGCAAATGGTCAACTTCGTCTATCCGATGTGGTCGCAGGTCGTCGACAACGACGAATTCGACAAGATGGTGGAGGGGAGCCCGCCCGCCTCACGCAAAGCCTCGGCGCAGTGACGGTACGGCTTAGAGATAGATTGAGGCGACTTCGGAACGCTCGGGACGCGAAATAGCTCGATAGCCTCACGCGCATGTCCAAGACCGTGGCAAGACGCATCGGCATTGGTCTTGCGATCACGGCTCTACTGTTCGTGTTTATAACAGTCGTCACGGCGCGCCGGGGTGATTCCAGCCTTTGGCCTCCCGCGGCAGGTGCGCCGATTACCGAGATTGTCATTGTCAACCACGGCTACCACGCCGGCATCGCCGTTCCCCGCGCCGCGCTCGCCCAGCAAGCAAGCCGGCGCGGACTGAGCGCGCTCGGCTACGTCGCGACGCGCTTTGCCGACTTCGACTGGCTCGAAATCGGCTGGGGCGATGAAGGCTTTTACCGCTACGTCCCGACGGCGGACTCCTTGACCATGGCGTTGGCGCTGCGCGCGCTGTTTCGGCCAGGTAATCCTTCCGTGCTGCACGTGGTCGGCGTCAAGAACGATCCGCGCGCGATGTTCGCCAATTCCGAGCTGGTGCCGATCGGCCTGAGCAATGCCGGATTTGCGAGAGTCGCCGCCCTGCTCGATTCGACCTTCGCCCGCAGCAACGGCAGCGTGATGCCGCAAGAGCTTGGTCCCGGCCTTTATGGAACAAGCTTATTCTTTCGGGCTAATGGCGCGTTTCGTCTCTTCAATGTGTGCAATCACTGGACCGCGCGCGTGCTCGATGCCGCCGGGATACCGACGGCGCCCGTGCTCGCGACCTTGCCGTTCGGCCTGCTGCTCGATCTGAGATGGCGCTCGGGTCTCATTGCGCTGCCACCGTCTGCTACCCCGGCTTCGCCGGCCTCGCCCACGGCCGCCGCGCGCGGTCGGCTGTCTTGAACGCGGCGATCTCGCCCATGTAGCTCTCGGTCATTGCGACGTCGTCCCAGCCGTTGAGCAGTCGGGTGCGGCGGACCGGATCGATGGTGAAGCGCAAGGTTTCGCCGCGGCACGCGATCGTCTGCTGCTCGAGATCGACCGTCACGGGCGCATCCGGCTTCTCCTCGAGCGCCCGCGTGAGCGCGGCCGCCGCATCGTCCGCGACGACCGCGGCCAACAATCCGTTCTGCGCGGCGTTGCCGGCGAAGATGTCGCCGAAGGAGGGCGCGATCACGCAGCGGATGCCGTAATCGTAGAGCGCATAGACCGCCGCCTCGCGCGAGGAGCCGCAGCCGAAGTTGCGCGCGCCGACGATGATCCTGGCCTCGCGCCAGGCCGGCCGATTGAGCGGAAAATCCGGCCGCTCGCCTCCCTCGGCATCGAAGCGCAGATCGCGCAGCAGCGCCGTTCCAAGCCCGGCCGCGCGCGGCAATTTGAGAAAGCGCGCCGGCAGGAGTTGATCGGTGTTGAGGTTGGTGACGTCGAGCGGACAAGCCCGCGCCGTCAGCCGGGTGAATTTCTCCATGCGCGCCTTATCCTTTGAGTCCCGCGAGCAGCGGCCGAACGTCGGCGAGTTTTCCCGTCACCGCCGCCGCCGCGACCATGGCCGGAGACATCAAGTGGGTGCGCGCGAGCGGTCCCTGCCGGCCGCGGAAATTGCGGTTGGTGGTGGAGGCGCAGCGTTCCCCCGGCGGCACCACGTCGCCGTTGATGCCGACGCACATGGAGCAGCCGGACTCGCCCCATTCGAGGCCTGCGTCACGGAAGATGCGGTCGAGTCCTTCCTCCTCGGCCTGGCGCTTGACGGCGGACGAGCCGGGCGACACCAGGCCGGGAACTTTGCTCACCCGACCTGCCAAGACCGCGGCGGCTGCGCGCAGATCCTCGATGCGGGCATTGGTGCAGGAGCCGATGAAGATGCGGTCGATGGCAATATTGATGAGCCTGGTGCCCGGCGTGAGTCCCATGTAATCCAGCGCCTCGCGCAGATATTTCGCGCGCGCCGCGTCCGGCTCGCGCGCGGGATCGGGCACGCTGCCGTCGATCGGCAGCGCGTCCTGCGGGCTCGTGCCCCAGGTGACGATGGGCGCGATGTCGGCGGCCGTAAGCTCGACCTCGCGGTCGAATTGCGCGTCGTCGTCGGTCGCGAGCGCCGACCACGCCGCAAGCGCCGCATCCCATGCCGGGCCGTTGGGCGCATAGGGCCGGCCCTTCACGTAGTCGAAGGTCGTTGCGTCAGGCGCAATCATGCCGCTGCGCGCGCCGGCCTCGATCGACATGTTGCACAGCGTGAGCCGTCCCTCCATGGACAGGGCGCGGATGGCGGAGCCGGCGAATTCGATGGCGTGGCCCGTCGCGCCGTCGGCGCCGATGCGCGCGATGATGGCAAGCGCGATGTCCTTGGCGGCAAGGCCGGAAGCGAGCATGCCGTCGACGATGATGCGCATGCGCTTCGGCTTACGCTGCCACAGCGTCTGCGTCATCAGCACGTGCGCGACCTCGGAGGCGCCGACGCCAAAGGCGTAGGCGCCGAGCGCGCCATGGGTCGAGGTGTGGCTGTCGCCGCACACGATCAGCAAGCCGGGCAGCGTGAGGCCTTGCTCGGGCCCGACCACGTGCACTATTCCTTGGCGCGGGTCTTCGAGGCCGAACAGCGCGATGCGATGCTCGGCGGTGCTCTCCTCGAGCGTGCGCACCATGCGCGCGATGTCGGGATTGTCGATGTGGCGCCGCGAGCCGCGCGTCGGCACGTAGTGATCGGCGACGCCGAAGGTCAAGCCTGGCTCGGCCACGCGCGCGCCGCGCGCCTTGAGCTGACTGAAGGCGTTGAACGATCCCTCATGCACGTAATGGCGGTCGACCCACAGCAGCGCCTCGCCGTCCTCGCGCCGCGCGATCTCGTGGGCCGCCCACAGCTTGTCGAACAGGGTCGCAGGCGCGTTCATGCGCATCGAGAGGATTAAACGCCCCGGCGCGCGAAACGCAATATGGAAGGCGCGGTCGGTCGATGTTAGGCTATCGAGCGGATCTCGGATTGGAGGGTTGCAATGTCGCATCGGTCAGCACAGCTCACGCGCCGCCGTCTGCTGCAAACGACGGCGACGGGCGCCGCGGTTGCGGCCGCCGGCCTGGTCGATGCACCGGCGCTCCTTCGCGCGCAGGGCGCTGCGGTCAAGCTCGGCGTGCTGCATCCGGTCTCGGGCGCGCTCTCCTATTCGGGCCAGCAGGGCCGCCTCGGTGCGACGCTCGCGATCGAGGACGTGAATGCGGCCGGCGGCATCAAGGCGCTGGGCGGCGCCAAGATTGACGCGGTGCTCGGCGACGCGCAGTCGACACCGGAGGGCGGCAATGCCGAGGTCGAGAAGATGAATTCAGCGGGAGTGGCGGCGATCGTCGGCGGCTATGCCAGCTCGATCTGCCTCACCGCCAGCCAGACCGCCGCCCGCTACGATCTGCCCTACCTGGTCGACGTCGGCGTCGCCGACAACATCGTCACGCGCGGCCTCAAGAATACGTTCCGGTTCGGGCCCGGCTTCGGCGTGATCGCGAAGACAGCGCTCGACAATCTCGTCACCATCAACGAGACGGCCGGCAAGCCGGCGAAAACCGTGATGATCGTGCACGAGGACTCCCTGTTCGGATCGGGGCTCGCCAAGCTTCTCAATACGCAACTGCCGGAGCGCGGCTTTCAAGTGCTCGACACCATCCCGCATCCCACGCCGACCCGCGATTTCAACAACGTCGTGCTCAAGATCAAAGCGCAAAATCCGGACCTCGTGATCCCGGCAAATTATTACAATGAATACGTGCTGCTCGCCCGCACCATGCAGCAACAGCGCGTGCGGCAGAAAGGCATCTACTCGGTGCTCGGCGGCGCGGCATCCTCTTACAAGTTTGTCAAGGAATTCCCCGAAGCCGCGCAATACATCATGGACTGCAATCACTGGTTCGATCCGCGCAATCCCAAGGCGCTGGCGCTGAAGAAGACCGTCGAGGAGAAGGGCCAGTTCTACACCTACGAAGTGTTCATGAACTATTCCTGCGTCCTGCTCCTCGCCGATGCGCTCGAGCGCGCCGCAAGCGCGGAACGCGCCAAGCTCACCGCGGCATTGGAAAGCTCGACATTTTCCGGCCACCTGATGCCCTACGGGCCGACCAAGTTCGTCAACGGGCAAAATCAAGGGGCCGCACCAGTCAACACCCAGGTGCTCGGTAACGACATCCAGGTGATCTTCCCGCAGACGTTCGCCACGGCGAAGCCGGTATTCCCCATGCCACCCGCCTGAGCGGCCACAGGAGGGCGGGCGTCGCCTCCGCCTCGCCGATGCTGTCGCCGATCATTCTTGTTCCCGCCATCCTCAACGGGCTTTTGACCGGCGCGGTGTATGGGCTGGTCGCGCTCGGGTTGACGCTGATCTACGGCGTCCTGCACATCATCAATTTCGCGCATGGCGCGCTGCTCACCGCCGCCATGTTCGCGGCGTTCTTCGCCCACCGGCTGCTCGGGCTCGATCCCTACCTCGCGGCGCTCGGGCTCACGCCGCTGTTCTTTGCGCTCGGTTATTGCCTGCAGCGCTTCGTCATCGGCCCCGCCGCTCACGGCGAGGACCGCAACATTCTGCTGGTGACGCTCGCGCTCGCCGTGGTGATCGAAAACGCGCTGCTTTACGCCTTCGGCGGCGATACGCGCACGCTCAACCTTGCCTACGCCTTCGACGTCGTTGACATCGGCATCGCGTTCCTGGCGCTGCCGCGCGTCATGGGCTTCGCCGTCGTGCTGGCGGTGGCGCTGACGCTCTGGCTCATCCTCGCTTTGACCGACACCGGCAAAGCGATCCGTGCGGTGGCGAAGGAGAAGCTCGGCGCCGAGCTCTCCGGCATCGACGTCGCCCACATCTATGCCGTCACCTTTGGGCTCGGCACCGCCTGCCTGGCCATCGCCGCCTGCCTGCTGATCCCGACGTATTACGTCAATCCGCACATCGGCAACGCCTTCGTCCTCGTCGCCTTCACCATCGTCGTGCTCGGCGGCATGGGCTCGGTGACGGGCGCGCTCATCGGCGGCCTGTTCGTCGGCGTGGTGGAGAGTCTCTGCGGGCTTTATCTCGGGGAATCGCTCGGGCAGATCGGCATTTTCGTCATGTTCATCCTGGTATTGCTGTTGCGCCCGAACGGCCTATTCGGAGAGCGGGCATGAAGCGGGCCCCTCTCGCGCACATTGCCGTCGTCATCGCCGTGCTCGCGGCGGTGCCGTTGCTCACAGCTTCGAACGTCGTGCTCAATTTTCTGGTCGTGGCGTTGCTGATCGCGCTGGTAGGGCAGGGCTGGAACGTGCTCGGCGGCTACGGCGGACAGTACTCCTTCGGGCATGCGGCCTTCTTCGGCA
>Ga0307277_10000002_pt1 | contig 87124 bp, 84 predicted proteins | sample ER_DNA_116_FD_194473 | JGI IMG/M metagenome (GOLD analysis project Ga0307277, IMG submission 194473) | Bulk soil microbial communities from the East River watershed near Crested Butte, Colorado, United States - ER_DNA_116 | ecosystem: Environmental > Terrestrial > Soil > Floodplain | place...
GCGCTGCTCGAATTCGAGCTCGACGGTCTTGTGTCCCGGATCGACGACGACCAGCACGAGCAGCTGCTGAAGATCGAAATGCTCGAGAGCCGCATGGGCAAGAGCCACGTGACCGTTGTGCGGAGGGTCGAACACGCCGCCGTAGAGACCGGTCACTCGTGTGACCCGTTCGGTCGTGTGACCGCGCTTCTGGCGCGCGAAAAGCAACGCATCCGCGTCGAGTCAGACGCAGGAGCCCGCGTCATTCTGAACGCGGACGCGTGCGGGCGACCGAGGACGACGCTCGGCGAAGCTTTGCAGCCGCCCAGAAGCCCGGGGAACGCGGCCGGACGGGTCACTCAAACTCCACTTCGTCACCGGGCTTCACCCCGGCGGCGCGCAAGGCCTCTTCCGGAGCATCGCCGCGAACACGAAAGCCCCGGTCGGTGCGAAAGATGCGGAAGGGCCGCCGCGGCGTGCCGGTCGGCTTGTAGACGAGGAAGTCGGCGAGCTCTCCATCTCCGGAAGACGCCGGCGCGCTTTCCGGAACGAGCTGGAGCAAGGCTCGCTTGAGCCCCTCGACGCCTTCGCCGGTCGCGGCCGAGGTTTCGATGACTGCCACCACACGCGGGTCGTCCGACTCGAAGGGCTCCCGGCCAAGGTCGACCTTGTTGAGGACGACGATCTGGGGCCGTTCGTCGAGCCCTTGGCCATACGCGTGGAGCTCGCGGTCGATCGTCGCGAACCGTTCCGCGACGTCCTCGGCCTGCGCCTCGATGACGTGCACGAGCAGGCGGGCCCGCTCGAGGTGGGCGAGGAACTCGTCCCCGAGCCCTACGCCCTGGTGGGCACCTTCGAGCAATCCCGGCACGTCGGCAACAGTCAACTGGCGCCCGTCGCGCGACTCGACCGTCCCGAGGACCGGCGCGACGGTCGTGAACGGATAATCGGCCACCTTGGGCTCCGCATTCGAGACGCGCCGCAGGAGCGACGACTTACCCGCGTTGGGGAAGCCGACGAGCGCGGCGTCCGCCAACAGCTTGAGGTGGAGCTCGACGACGATCTCCTCCCCGATCTCTCCGATCTCGGCCAGGCGTGGAGCCTGGTGAGTCGGAGTGGCGAAGCGCTTGTTGCCGGCGCCGCCTGCTCCGCCGCGGGCGACCGTGACGCGCGCTTCGGGGTGGGCCAGGTCGGCCAGGAGACGTCCGCCCTCGTCGAAGACCTGCGTGCCGACCGGGACCCGCACCTCCACGTCCTCCCCGGAGCGGCCGTGCTTGTTTTTTCCCTGGCCATGCGCACCCCGGCCCGCGGTGAACCGTCGCTTCCGCTGGAAGAAGGAGAGGTCGCGCAGATCGAGGTCGGCCAGCAGGACGACGTCGCCGCCGTGTCCACCGTCACCGCCGTCCGGACCCCCCTTGGGGACGTATTTCTCCCGCCGGAAGCTGAGCGACCCGTCGCCGCCGCGGCCCCCGCGCACGTCGATGCGGGCGCGGTCGTAGAACACCTGCGGCGCCTTAGGTGATCGAGATGATGCGGTCGCGGAAAGCGACCGTGCCGTCGCGCTTGGCAAAGATCGTGTGGTCGCGCCCGACGCCGGTGCCCGAGCCCGCGCGGAAGCGTGTGCCGCGCTGCCGGACGACGATCGCGCCCGCCTTGATCTCCTGTCCGTCGAAGACCTTGACGCCGAGTCGTTTGGACTCGGAGTCGCGACCGTTCTTCGAGGAGCCGAGGCCTTTCTTGTGGGCCATCTAGTCCGCCTTCTTCTTCGTCGTCGTGGTGCTCTTCTTCGCCGTGGTCGTGGTCTTCTTCGCCGTGGTGGACCGGGTTGCCTTCGCACCGATCGTCTGGATCTCGATCTGAGTAAGGCGGCTGCGGTGGCCGTTCCGACGACGGTAACCGGTTCGCCGCTTGTGCTTGCCGACGATCACCTTCTTGCCCAGCACGTGCGCCGAGACCTTCGCCGTCACCTGCTGACCCTTGAGCTTGTCGCCGAGCTTGGGGTCGCCGTCGCCCCCGAGCAGGAGCAGATCGGGGTGGAAGGTCTTGCCCTCGTCGACCGAGACCCGGTCCACGAGCAGTCGCTCGCCCTCACGGACGCGGTACTGCTTGCCGCCGACGGCGATGACTGCATATGCGTTCTTTTCGGCCATGATCGTTAAGAGAGCGGGCTCTCCTGGCCCGCTTCGGGGGCGGATTCTACCGGCTTGCGCTTGCGGCCGCGCCCGCCCCGCGATCCTCTCCTCGTCTTCTTCTTGGGCTTCTCCGCGGCAGGTGCTTCGCCCGCCTCCGGCACGGATTCGGACTCTGGAGCGGTCTCGGGGTCGGCGACGGCGGTCCCCTGCGCGCCCGCGGTCGTAGTCGTCTTCTTCTTGCGGCCCCGGCCTCCGCGCGATCCGCGCCGTGTCCTCTTCTTCGGCTTCTCGCCGTTCGCCTTTGGGCCCTCGCCGTCCTCCGAGAGCACGATCCCGTGAGCGGACGTCTTGCCTACGTCCTCGATCCGGATCGCGACCTTCTCGCCCACATGAGCGGCCGCTCCCGCCACGGTGATGACGTAGCCGTTCAGGCGCGCGATCGCGTCGGTCTCGGCATGCAGATGGGCTGCTTCGAGCTCGACCTCGAGCTCCTCCCCGGGCTGGACGGGCGCCGCCTGCGGCTCGACCTCCGCCGCCTTCCCCTCGGTGAGGACGACGAAATGATCGTGCGCCGCGCGCTGCCTGCCCTTGAGCGCGATCTTCTTTCGTGTCTCCTTCTCGAGCTCTTCGAGCCTCGAGCCCCCCGGGCCGACGAGCAGCGTCGCCACCTGGGAATTGAGCTCGACGAGGAACGATTCGCTCTCGGACTCGGCGGCCAGCCTGCGCAGGCGACGCTCGGCGTCGACCGCGTGCGTCTCCATCGAGACCACGACGCCGTCGCCCTTGCAGGTCGGGCACCGCTCCGTGAGGATCTCGCGCGGCCCGTCGGTGACGTTCTGGCGCGTCATCTCGACGAGGCCGAGCGGCGAGATTTCGACGACGTAGGTCTTTGTCCGGTCGCGCTGGAGCTCGCTGTTCAGCGCTTCCTCCACGAGGTGGCGGTTCTTCGGGTTCGCCATGTCGATGAAGTCGATGACGATGATCCCGCCGATGTCGCGGAGCCGAAGCTGGCGGACGACTTCGCCGACCGCCTCGAGGTTGTTCTTCGTGATCGTGTCCTCGAGACGACCCCCGCTCGCTTTGCCGCGGCCGCCCACGAAGCGGCCGGTGTTCACGTCGATGACCGTGAACGCTTCCGCGTAGTCGAAGATCAGGTAGCCGCCCGAGGGCAGGTCGACCCGGCGGCCAAGCGTCGAGCGTACGGCGTCGTCGACCCCGGAGCGCTCCATCAGCGGCTCCTTGTCGCGATACAGCTCGACGCGGGCGGCGAGCTCGGGTGAGGTGCGCTTCAGGTAGCCGACGATGCGGCGGTACGTGCGGTCGTGGTCGACGACCACCCGTTTGAAGTTTCGGATGAAGAGGTCGCGGACGATCCGGAGCGGAAGCTCCGACTCCTGGTAGACGAGCGCAGGGGCCTCAGTGCGGTTCGCGCGGCCGCGAATCGTCGACCAGAGCTTCTGGAGGAGAGCCAGGTCGCCCTCGAGCTCCTCTCTGGAGGCTCCCTCGGCGGCTGTCCGGACGATCAAGCCGCCCTCGGGAAGCTCGAGCTCCTTGCAGATCGCCTTGAGCCGCTCGCGCTCCTCGTCTTCGAGCCGGCGCGAGACCCCGATCCCGTCCCCGAAGGGGACGAAGACGAGAAAGCGGCCGGGCAGCGAGATCTCGGTCGTGAGGCGGGCGCCTTTCGTCCCCATCGGATCCTTGACGGCCTGGACGAGCACTTCCTGGCCACGCTCGACGAGCTCCTGAATCCGCCTGCCGTGCTTGCGGCCCTCGAGCTCGGGGACGACGATCTCGTCCACGTAGAGGAAGCCGTTCTTGGCGAGCCCGATGTCGACGAACGAGGCCTCCATCCCCGGAAGCACGTTGTCGACCGTGCCTTTGTAGACGTTGCCGGCGATCGAGCGCCGGCCGGGCCGCTCGAGGTAGACCTCGGCGACGATCCCATCCTCGAGCACGGCGACCCGTTGCTCGCCGACGTCGACGGAGACGAGAATCTCCTTCTCTCTTTCAACGGGCGCGCTCCGCGCGCCTGTCGACGCGGGCTTCCGCGCTGGAGGGCGCTTGCGCCGGGGCTTCTTCTCCTCGGACTTCGGCTCGGCCGCTACGGCAGCCGTCTCTGTTTTCTTCTTGCGGCCCCGGCCTCCGCGGCTGCCGCGCCGCCGCCGGGGCTTCTTCTCAGGCTCGTCCTGAGCCTTCTGTTCCTGCGCGGGCGCTGCGGTGGGAGCGGCCGCCGCCTCGGGCGGCGCCACCTCCTCCGAGGCCTCGCGCTTCCGAAACCAACGCACGTCTTAGATCTCCTTTCGGGCGCACGCAAAGGCCGCCCGCAGGCAGACCCGTCAGCGTGTCAGCGCCAAATCTCATCGTTGTCCAGCGCGGGATCCCGCTCGCCCGATTCGGGCTCGGTGCTCCTTGCGCTTCCCCCTCAGGGTAGCAGTCGCGCTTTACGCCGCCGCCGGCCGGAGCCGCGCCTGCTTGCGCTTCACCGCTCGGAGACGCTGGCTGAGGCGAGCCCAGGCCCAGGGCTCGATCTCGGGGTACCTTCCCGAGTCCGCTTCGGCCCGGGTCACTTCCAGGTATTCGAACCAAGCGTCAGCTTCCTCGATTGCCAGTGCCTCGCCGTCCGAGAACCTCTGTTCACCGCTCATGCGCGGAAAGGCTAGGACCAGGACCGGACGGACCCGACCGTCTCCCTGAGCTTGCTCTGGCCGCCGGCCTCGAAGTAGGCGGCGGCGACCCTGCCGAGCGCCTTCGTGCCCACGTAGGCAACGCCTCCCTTGATCGCCCAGCCGACTCCGGGAATGAACGCCACGGCCTCGCGGGCGACGGCTCTGAAGCCGAATCCGGCGCCGACCACCGCGAGGATCTCGAGCGCGCGGTCGCGGTCGATCTCCTCACCGTAGGCGGCCGCGATGCGGAAGATCATCCGGATCTGGTTGAGGGTGAGAACAGGCATGTCGGCGCCGGGGATGAAAATCGCCACGCCCAGAATCCCGTTCTGACGCGCGAACTTCGTGATCGTGTGCTCGACGACGGCCTCCCGAAGCACCGGAAGACGGGCCGCCCACATGTAGGCCCGCTCGTCGGCTCGCTCGGCGATCATCTCGGCGATGGCGACGGCCGAGACGGGAGTGCCGGGAGGGACCTGGAGGACGTTCGTGGCCAGGACGTAAGGGACGTCGACCGGTGCCGAGCCTCCCCCCGTGAGTACGACGATCGCCTCGACACCCTTGCGCTCGGCGAGGCGCAGCACCTCCTCGTCCTCGGGTGTGGTCTTTCCGCCCTCGACCGCGTAGAGGAGGAGCCCGGCGCCCTCGATGTCGTAGGAAGACACCTCGCCGCCCGAATGGTCGCGAATCGCCTGGGGATCGCCACCTGCGACGAGCGAGTCCCGCAGCTCCTTCACCGGCCCGGGGGCGCCCGCCAGGACGATCGGCCGCAAGTCCTCGGCGGCCGCACGGAGCTCCTTGACGACCCCGTAGATCGCTCCAGGGTGGATAGGGAAGCGGCCCAGCTTCACAACTATTTCTGCGCCGCGAGCCGGCCGCGGATGTGAATCGCCTCGAGGAGCCCGACCATCGCGAGCGTGGTGATCATCGAGCTGCCGCCGAAGCTCACGAACGGAAGCGGAATCCCCGTCACCGGGGCGATGCCGATCGTCATCCCGACGTTGACGAAGATCTGGACGAGGAAGGTGAAGACTATGGCGCCCGCGGCCGCGGCCGTGAAGAGGCTCGGCGCGACGGCGATGATCTTGATTCCCCGCCAGGCGATCAGGCCGTAAAGGAGGAGCAGGGTCGCCGCCCCCAGGAAGCCCCGCTGCTCGGCGAGCGACGAGAAGATGAAGTCGGTGTTGTGCTCGGGGAGGAAGTCGAGGTTCGTCTGGGTGGCGCCCGCCACCCCGCGGCCGTCATAGCCGCCCGACCCGACCGCCGTGATCGACTGGTTGACGTTGTAGGTGGATCCGCCGGGATCGACGTCGGGGTGCAGGAAGCCCACGAGGCGGTCCTTCTGGTACTGGTCGAGGACGTCAACGCCTGCGGAAGGCAAGAACCAGAAGATGCCCACCGCAACGACGGCGACTGTGGCGACCAACGCTGCGAGCTGCTTCCAGGGCGCGCCCGCGAAGAAGAGGACCGCCACCGCGGCGGAGCCGTACAACATCGCGCTTCCGAAGTCCGGTTCCTGGAAAACGAGCACGATCGGCACCGCGGCCAGACCGACGACGGCCCACATGGTGCGCCACTCCCCCACGCGTCGCGCACGGTCGGCGATGAAGCCGGCCAGGAACAGGATCAGGAGCACCTTCCCGATCTCGGACGGCTGGAAGTTGAACGAGCCGACCGTGATCCATCGCTTCGACCCGCGAACGCGGTCGGCCAGCGGGAACACAATCAGGAGCAGGAAGATCATCAGCCCGTAGAGCGCCCGCTTGTACCGGCGCAGGAGCTCGGGGTCGATCACCGCCATGACGGCAAGGGCGACGGCTCCGACCGCCACGTAGATCTCCTGGCGGAAGAGGTAGTAGCCGGGGTCGCCGGGGATGTCGTGGCGGGTGACGGCGTTCAGCACCCAGAGGCCGTACGCGATCACACCGCCGACGGCGAGGAGGAGCAGGTAGTCCACGTGGCGCAGGAAGGCGCCGACCTCGGTCCCGAGCACCGAGCGCGTGGTGGCTTGTGGAAGGGCCCTGGTTGCCATCAGTCGGAGTTCTTCACGGAGGCGGAGTAGGAGTCGGGGTCGACCTTGAAGTACTTCTCGAAGACCCTGAGCGCGGCGGGAGCGGCCGCGATGCCGCCGTGGCCCCCGTTTTCGATCAGGGCGCAGACGACGAGCTTCGGGCTCGCGTAGGGCCCGTACCCGCACCACCAGGCCTGGTCCTGCAGCCCCGAGTAGCCCGGCAGGCGGACGTACTTCTCCGCGGTCCCCGTCTTGCCGGCGATCTCGATGGGGAACGATCCGAAGATGCCCGACGAGGTCCCGTAGCTCTCGTGGGTCGCCTGGTAAAGGCCCTCCTGGACGACGCGGACCGCGCTCTGGTCGAGCTGCACATCCTTGGGCGGCTTGGGCGCATAGGGCCGGAGGACGACCGGGGCCTGGCCCTCGTTCCCGGGCTCCTCGACCGACTTCACGACGTGCGGCTCGACCAGCTTGCCGCCGGTCGCGATCATCCCGTAGAGGCGCGCCATCTGCAGCGGAGTCACGAGCACGTCCCCCTGGCCGATGGCCAGCTGCACCGAGTCACCGCTCGTCCAGATCTTGTCGATCTCGGTCTTGAAGTAGCGCCGCCGCCAGGACGGAGTCGGGACGAGGCCTCTTTCCTCGGGGCCCACGTCGACGCCCGTCTTTGCGCCGAAGCCCATGTCGCGCGCCCAGCTCTGGAGCGGCGAGTCCTTGCGCTCGTAGAAGCGAAGGCCCAGCTGGTAGAAGTAGGTGTCGCAGGACGCCGCGAGCGCAGTCGTCATCGTCATCGGCTCGTTCGCGTAGGGATCCCAGTTCTTGAAGACCTGACCGTCGACCACCTCTTTGCCCGTGCACTGGATGAGCTCGTCGGGCGCGACGAGGCCCGACTCGAGGGCGGCGAGCGCGGTCACAGGCTTGAAGGTCGACCCCGGCGGATAGACGCCTGCGACGGCGCGATCGAGGGTGGGGTGATTTGCGCTCGACTTGGCGAGCTGGTTGAGGTTTTTTTGCTGGACGCGCCCGGTGTAGATCCGCGGGTCGAAGCTCGGGTTCGAGGCGAGGGCGAGGATCTCGCCGGTATTGGGATCCATGGCGACGAGGGCACCGCCGTCGGCCGCCCAACGACCGTCTTCGTGGGCGATCCGGATGCCGTAGTCGAGCGCCTCTTCGGCCGTTCGCTGGAGATCGGCGTCGATCGTCAGGCGAACGTTGTCGCCGGCCTCGGGGAGCTGCTCGTACTCGCGAGCGCTCTTCACGCGCCCGAGTGCGTCGACGTAGACGCGTCCGATGCCGGGCTGGCCACGCAGGTACGTGTCGTACGCACCCTCCACCCCGCTCTGGCCGATCCGGTCGCCCGGCGCGTACCCGTCCTTCGCGCGCGCCTCCACCTGCTGCGGAGAGATCTCGCTCAGGTAGCCGAGGAGCTGCGAGGCGATCGCGCCATCGTCGTAGTGCCGCAGCGAGGCCTGGCTGACCTGGACTCCCGGGAAGTCGTTCTGGTGCTCGAGGAGGTAGTTGACCTTGGCATTCGGCACGTCGGTCTTGATCGTCACGGGGGTGAGGAGGTCGTTCTTGCGGGCCTTCAGTTCCTTTTCGATCTGGCGGTACGGCACGTCGAGCAGGCGGCCGACACGACGGAGCGTCTGCGTGCGCTCGTCGGCGCTCAGGTCGTTCAGCGCCGCTGGCCAGAGCTGCGCGACCGTGCTCGGGACGTTGGACACGAGCACCTTGCCGTTCCGGTCGATGATCGAGCCCCGCTGAGCCGGTGCTCGGAAGGTGCGCACCTGGTTGTTGCGGGCCTCGTCGAGGTAGCGCTGGCCGGAGATCACCTGCAGGGCCCAGAGCCTGAAGAAGAGGACGCAGAAGATCGTCACGGCGAAGACTCCGACCACGGCGATGCGAAGCGCCATCTGCGGCGTGAGCCTGTAGGGCTCCTCAACGCGGGGATCGGGCGGAAGGAACCCGCTCGGAAGGCTTGTAGGCGAGCTAGACAGCGGGGCTCACCTCGCGGCGCTCGCGGGGCTCCGGCTGAAAGATACGGCGGCAGAGGCCGTAGAGCGGGTAGGCCAGCAAGAGGTTCAGCGCCAGGCTCGGCAGGAGCACGCCGACGAAGAACTCGGCGGCGGAGATGGTCGAGCCGAGCATGAAGTGGAGGACTGCGGAGCCGAGTCCGAAGCCGATCGTCCCGAGCGCGACGGCGACGAGCGACGGGTGCGCCGAGGACTTCGTCGTCACGTCTCCGAGACGGCCGGCGAAGTAGCCCACGAGCGTGAGGAGGAGCGACGTCAGCCCGAGCGTCTCCAGCGAGACGACGTCGAGCACGAGCCCCGCCCAGAAGCCGACGACCGCGCCGAACACGGGCCCGCGCAGGAGAGCGATGCCGATCACGAGCACGAGCACGACATCCGGATGGCCTTCGGCGACCTCGATCGTCGAGGCGAGGGAGACCTGCACGAGCGCGGCGACCACCATCAGGGCGCCGGCCTTGATCGCGTCGGCGATCATCGGTTCTTCGGGACGAGGACGATGACCTCGGCCAGCGAGTCGAAGTTGACGAGGGGGGCGACCTGGATGCGCTTGTAGAGGTCGACGTCCTGCTGGCCGACCGACTTCACGGTCCCCACTGGAATCCCGCGCGGGTAGAGAGACTCGAGCTTGCCGCTGCGCCAGCCGGCGGTGATGACGAGATCTCCCTGTTCGACGAGCTCGTCTTTGCTGACCCGGTCGAGGATGAGCGCCGAGGTGTCGCTGGGTCCGTGCCGCACGATCCCGGCCGCGCCGCTCTCGAGCACGACGGCGGAGACCGCGCTGGACTGGTCGGTGAGCAACGTGACCTGGGCGCCGTTCGAGGTCACGTCCGTGACGAGCCCGACGAGGCCGTCCTTGGTCACCACGGGATCGTTGCGCTCGATTCCCGAGGACGAGCCGGCGGCGATGAGGATCTCCTGGCTGTACGCGCTCGGGGGCCGGCCGACGACGCGCGTGGTCACTCCCTCGAAGCCCGAGGGGAAGCTCGGCCCGTCGATGAACTTGAGCTCCGCGCGAAGACGCTCGTTCTCGCTGACCGCCGTCTGCGACTGGATCACCTGCTGGCGTAGGTTGTCCACCTCGGCTCGGAGCTTCTCGTTGTCGTCCTTCGCGCCGACCAGGTCGGAGGCCCAGCCCCACGCGTCGCGAAACGGTCGTGCGATGCGCTCTCCGGCGACCTCGAACGGCATGGCGACCGAGAGGCCGATGCGCTGCGCGCCGTGAAGCGTCCCGTCCTCGGATTCCCGGAAGTAGACCGTGATGAGCGCCAGCGAGACGAGAACGAGAACAGCCGCAACCAGGCGCGCTCTCAGCGCGCGAGTGGTCCTGGGCGAGAGGCCCTCTGTGCGACGGGCAGGCGCGTCCAGGACAGGGAGCCGTGCTGTGCGTTGCCGAGGCACGGGCGCCTTAGTCTAAAGCTTTGGTCGGAACGTGACCGTTCTCTCCGCAGCCGGCGAGGCCGGTGGTCGCCAGGGCGATCACCGTTGCGAGGCCCCGGATCATGACGCCGCGCTTAGCGGCGGCGGCCGTTGCGGCTGCGAGCCTTCGCCGCGCGGTGTATGACCTCGAATTCCTCGAGGCTCTTGCCCGAGCCGACGGCGACGCATGTGAGCGGCGATTCGGCGAGCTGGACCGGCATCTGCGTCTCCTCGCGGAGACGCTCCTCGAGTCCCGTGAGGAGCGAACCGCCGCCGGCGAGCACGATGCCCCGGTCCATGATGTCGGCGGCCAGCTCCGGAGGGGTCTTGTCGAGCGTGGACTTGATCGCGTCGAGGATCTGGCCGACCGGCTCGTCGAGCGCGCGCCGGACCTCCTCCGAGGTGATGACGATCGTCTTCGGGAGCCCCGTGAGCATGTCGCGGCCGCGAACCTCGGCCTGGACCTCCTCGCTGAGCTCCCAGGCGGAGCCGATCTCCAACTTGAGCTCCTCCGCGGTCTGCTGGCCGATCAGGAGCTTGTACTCCTTCTTGATGTGACTCATGATCGCCTCGTCCATCTCGTCGCCGCCCACGCGGATCGACTGCGAGACGACGATGCCGCCGAGGGAGATGACCGCGACCTCGGTCGTGCCGCCTCCGATGTCTACGATCATGTTCCCGGTGGGCTCCGAGACCGGAAGCCCCGCCCCGATCGCGGCCGCCATCGGCTCCTCGATCAGATAGGCCTGGCGGGCGCCGGCGGAGAGGGTCGCCTCCTCGACCGCGCGCTTCTCGACGCCGGTGACGCCCGAGGGCACGCAGACGACGACACGTGGATGCGCGAAGCGGTTGTGATGGACCTTCTGGATGAAGTGGCGAAGCATTTGCTCGGTGACGTCGAAGTCGGCGATGACGCCGTCCTTCAGGGGTCGGATAGCCGAGATCGTTCCGGGCGTGCGGCCGAGCATGCGCTTCGCCTCGATCCCCACAGCGTGCACCTCGCCGGTGCGCTGGTCGATCGCGACGACACTCGGCTCCGAGAGGACAATCCCGCGCCCGCGCACGTAGACGAGCGTGTTGGCAGTCCCGAGGTCGACTGCCATCTCCCGTCCGCCGAATCCGCTCAGTGTGCTCCAGAGGCTCACGAACGGCCAAGTCTAGAGGACTCTTCCTCTTATCCGAAGCCGTAGGCACCCGGGAAACGCTTTGCAAGCAGGCGAATTAGGAGCGCGGCGGGCAGACCGACGACATTGAGGTAGTCGCCCTCGATCCGTTCGACAAGGGAGGCGCCGAGGCCCTGGATCGCGTACCCACCGGCGCGTCCGTCCCACTCTCCTTCGGCGACGTACCTGGCGATGTCACGGGGAGTCAAAGCGCGGAAGGAGACGCGTGTCGTCTCGGCTTCCACCTCCTCCCACGCGAGAGTGAGGAGACAGAGGCCGGAGACGACCTCGTGCGTGCGGCCCGAGAGCGCCTCCAGCATCTCCTCCGCCTGCCCGGCTCCCTGCGCCTTCCCATAGACGATGCCGTCGAGGACGACGGCGGTGTCGACCCCGAGTACTGGCCGCTCGCCGGCCCCATCCGCCACCGAGTGCGCCTTGCCCACCGCGTGCGCCTTGACGAGCTCCTCCGGCGATGCCTCGGGCCCGTCGTCTTCGACATATGAGGGCGGGACGACGTCGAACGGAAGCCCGAGCTGCTCGAGGATCGCGCGGCGCTGCGGGCTCGTCGAGGCGAGAACGAGGGGCGGCGCAGGAGGTGTGCTCACTCGCGCTTGCGCGCTGACCAGATCTCCTCGGCCGGCCAGCGCCGCCCCCAGTCGGCGGTCACGAAGTCGTAGACGGGATGATCCTGCGCGTCGGGAGGGGCCTGGATCTCGTCGAGAGCCTCGACATCGAAGCCGTGCGCGCGCAGGAGCCGGATCCACTCTCCGTGCGCGAGATGGAACTCGACTCCGCCTTCCGGCCATTCGAACCTTTTCATTCCGAACTGGGGCCGCAGCAACCGCTCGCCTGCCGGCCCGTCGTCGGGCGAGCAGAGGATCACCAGCGGAGAGTTGCAGAGGAAGACGAGGCGACCCGATGGTCGAAGCAATCGGCTCGCCTCGGAGACCCAACGGTCGGGATCGGCCCAGATGGACGCGCCGTACTCGGACACGACGAGATCGAACGACCCGTCGTCGAGCGGCACCGACTCGGCCGCGCTTTCGAGCAAGGGAAACTCGAGCCCGAACTCCGGTTGCAAGGAGCGCGCCGTGTCGAGCTGCGACGCCGTCGGATCGACACCCACGGGCCTGGCTCCCCGCCTGGCGAGCCAGGCCGAGATGTAGCCCGTCCCGCACCCCAGCTCGCAGACGTCGAGCCCTGCGACGTCGCCCAGAACGCCGAGCTCGCTTTCCGGCACGCTCCAGAGCCCCCACGTGATCTCCTCCTGAGCCCAGTCCTGTCGCGCGCGGGCGGCGGTGTACTCCGCGTTCGCCTTGGTCCAGATCTCGACGTTGCGGGCGAGATCCTCAGACGAGCTCATCGTCTGAGAACCAGAGCCCGATCTCGCGCTCGGCCGACTCGGAGGAGTCCGACCCGTGCACGAGGTTGTCGGGCATGGCGAGCGCGAGGTCGCCGCGGATGGTGCCGGGGGCGGCGGAAGCGGGGTTCGTCGCTCCCATCGTCGTGCGCACGACCCCGATCGCCGATTCACCCTCGAGCACGAGAGCCAGCGTCGGCGCCGACGTGATGAACTCGACGAGCTCGCCGAAGAACGGCTTCTCCGTGTGCTCGGCGTAGTGCTGCTCGGCGAGCTCGCGATCGACCTGGACGAGCTTTGCCGCTCTTACGCGAAGTCCACGCTGCTCGAAGCGGGCCAGGATTCCTCCTGCGAGGGCGCGCTCCATCGCGTCCGGCTTGATGAGGACCAGGGTGCGCTCCGACACGCGGGGAGCCTACCGCGCCCTCCTAGTTAGCGGCTCTGGGGCGCCGCTCGCAAGGGAGGCAAGCGAGCGGGCCCGAGACAGTACGGAAGAAGTACGGCGAGGGACCGCGAGCGCGGGATCCCGCGGCGAGCGGCGTCAGGCCCGGCAAAGCCGGACTTTGCCCGGGTTGGCCGGCCGGCCAGTGCCGTTAGCTAGAGATTCTCGACAGCGCGCGGAGCCGACTCGACTGGAGTCTCGCAGTAGGGGCAGACCTGCCAGAGCGGCTCGAGCGGCGCCTTGCAGCGCCGGCAGGCCTCCTTGAGCTTCGTGGTGCAGACCGGGCAGGCGAGGAACCCGGGCTCGACCACGGCGCGGCAGACGGGGCAGCGGTCGGCGGTGCCGAGCGACTCCTCCATCGCCTTGATCTCGAGCTCGCGCTCGCGGATGTCCTCGAGGTATTCCGGCGGCCGAAAGAGCATGTAGAGAAGCGGCCCCAGGAAGGGCGGGAAGATCCCGAGCGCAACGGCCATCGCCAGGAGCCACGGGTCCTCGATCCGCCGGCGCGCGTCCTTGTACACCCAGTATGCGGACGCGGCCCAGAAGATGACGAGGAGGAAGAAGAAGACGTTCCGGATCGCGAGCCAGGTTCCGGAGTGGAAGAAGTCCTTGAACCCGCCGAACAGGTCGTCGTTCGAATCGGTTGTGGTCTGAGCCAGGTACATCGTCCTCTAGAACAACATCTTTCCTACGAACCACCCTGCGGCAAACGAGATCGCCACGATCAATGTGAGTACGACCGCGGCGAGCAGGAAGACGCTGACGCGCTCGCCTACTGTCGCCATGGTAGGGCAGTGGCCGGTCGGAAGGTGGCCAGATCTGCAAGCAGGTAGAGGGACCCCGTGACGAGGACAGCTCCATCGTCCCCGGCCGCCTCACGGGCGAACGACACGGCCCGATTCGGCTCCGCGATTGCGCTCACCTCTGAGAAGAATGCCCGCGCCCTCTCGGCCAGCTCGTCGGAAGGGATTGCCCGCAGGTTGCCGGACGCCGTGGCGACGAACGTGTCACCGAGCGCGGAAAGCGCCGCCAGCATGCCGTCGGCGTCCTTGTCCTCGAGGATGGAGGCGACCACGACGTAGCGCTGCGAGGGAAGGCGGGCGAGCAGCCAGCCGACGCCGGCGAGGTTGTGCGCTCCGTCCCAGATTTCGAGCGGCTGCTCGGAAACGTGCTCGACCCGCCCCGGGATCCAGAGACCCTCGGCGGGAGCTGGATCCACCTGGCGGGCGAGGAAGGTCTCCGCAGCGGCCAGGGCCAGCGCGAGGTTCGAGCTGCCTGCAAAGACGACGCTCTCGGCGCCCGCCGCGCGGGCAGCCTCCTCCCACTCGGCCTCGCCGAGGATGACCGTCGCTCCGGGAGGCGCCACCGCGAGCTTCTCGGCCGCGATCAGCTCGCGGGTGTCCCCGAGCACCTCTGTGTGCTCGAGCCCGACATTGGTGAGGACGACGAGGCCCGCGCGCAGGACATTCGTCGCGTCGAGCCTTCCGCCCAGCCCCGCCTCGACGACTGCCACGTCGACCTCCTGAGCTGCGAACTCAGCGAGCGCCGCGGCCGTCAGGACCTCGAACTGGGTGGCGCCGGCCTCTTCTGCAGCGCCTCGGACTCGACTCAGCGAACGCTCGAGGTCGACTTCGGCGCCACGTGCCCGGATGCGCTCCGCCCACCCGAGGACGTGCGGCGAGGTGTACGCGCCGACCGCCAGGTCCTCCCCGGAGAGCAGCGCCTCGAGCAGCCGCGTCGTCGTCGTCTTTCCGTTCGTACCGACGACGTGAATGGCCCGGAACGACCGCTGGGGATCGCCGAGCGCCGAGAGAAGCTGCTCCATCCGCGCGAGGCCGAACTCCTCCGGCCAGGGGCTCAGCGATTCGAGCCAGCTGGCATTCTCAGCCGCCGAGGGCATCGAGCTCGCGTCGGTAGCGGGCGAGCTTCTCGCGCTCGCCCTCGACCACATCGGGCGGCGCGTTCTCGACGAAGCGCTCATTGCCCAGCATGCCTTCCGCGCGCGCGATCTCTTTCCGCAGGCGCTCGCGCTCCGCGTCGACATCACCGTTCACCTGCGTCCGTTCGGGCCGGACGACCGCGTCGAAGATTCGCTGCTGTTCCTCGTCGAGCGGAACCCGCACACCGCTGCGGCGGAACATCTCGGCCGCGTTCTGGATGACCTCGAACACGGGCTGCGTGTCCGCGGTGCCCCCGTCCGACTCCGGCCAGGGAGCGACGATCAAGCGGCTCCGCCGGTTGGGCAGCTGGGACCAGATCTCCTCGGTCACGTGGGGCATGACCGGATGCACGTACTCGAGGAGCCGCTCCAGGAGGGCGAGCGCGGTGACTCGCGCGTCCTCGTCTCCGTCGTAGAGACGCGGCTTGATCGCTTCGGCGTACCAGTCGCAGAAGTCGTCGAAGGTCACGCGGTAGAGCTGCGCCGCGAGAGCACCAAAGTCGAACGTCTCCGGCGTTTGCTCGTACTGCGCGTGCAGGGCGTCGAGGCGCGCGACCATCCAGCGCTCCTCGAGGCTGCCTGCGCGGACTTCGGGCTGCGCATCGCCGACGTTCGCCACGATCAGCCGCGAGACGTTCCAGAGCTTGTTGGCGAGCTTGCGACCCTCCTCGACGGCGCCGTACGAGAAGCGCACGTCCTGGGTCGAGGACATCTTCAGGAGGCCGTACCGGGTTGCGTCCGCGCCGTGCTCGGCGATGATGTCGAGCGGGTCGATTCCGGTGCCGAGGCTCTTCGACATGCGGCGGCCGTCGGGGGCGAGCACGGTCGAGTGGATGATCACGTCCGTGAAGGGGACGTCGCCCATGAGCTCGAGGCCGGAGAAGATCATCCGGTTCTCCCAGAGCCGGATGATCTCGCGGGCCGTGGTGTTCAGGTCGCCCGGGTAGTACGTCCGCAGGTCAAGCGTGTCGTCCGGCCAGCCGAGCGTCGCGAACGGCCAGAGCGCGGAGGAGAACCACGTTTCGAGGACGTCTTCGTCGCGGCGGAGTTCCGTCGAGCCGCACTCGGCGCACGCGTCAGGCTCCGTCTCCTCGACGGTCACGTGGCCGTCCGGGCAGTACCAGACCGGCAGCTGATGTCCCCACCAGAGCTGGCGGGAGATGTTCCAGCCCGGGGCGTTCTCCAGGGAGTCGATCGCGAAGCGGTGCTGTGAGACCGGGTGGTAACGCACGCGCCGCTCGCGCAGCGCTTCGAGGGCGGGGTTCTTCAGCTCCGCCATCGAGCACCACCATTGTTCGTAGACGAGCGGCTCGATCCGCGACTCGCAGCGCTCGCAGAGCGCGACCGAGTGGCGATACGGCTCGACCTTCTCGAGCAGCCCGCGCTCACGGGCCCACTCGAGGACGCGCTCGCCCGCTTCCTCCTGCGTCAGCCCGGCAAGATCACCGGCCGCATCGTTCATCCTCCCGTCGGGCCCGACGACGGCCGGCTCCGGCAGGTCGTGCCGGCGGCCGATGTCGAAGTCGAGCGGATCGTGACCAGGGGTGACCTTGAGCGCGCCGGTGCCGAACTCGGGGTCGACTTCGGCATCCGCGATGACGGGAACGCTCTTCTCGATGTAAGGCACGACCACCTCCCGCCCGACGGCAGCGCGATAGCGCTCGTCCTCCGGATGGACGGCGACTGCCACGTCGGCCGGGATCGTCGCGGGCCGCGCCGTCGCGATCGTGATTCCGCCCTCGCCGTCCGCGAACGGGTACCGGACGTACGCGAGCCGGTCGTCGCGCTCGACATGGACGAGCTCGAGGTCGGAGAGCGACGTCTCGTGGAACGGGCACCAGTTGATGATCCGGTTCGCCTTGAAGATCCAGCCTTTGCGGAAGAGGTGGACGAAGAAGCGCATGACCGCGCGCACGTAGTCGTCATCGAGCGTGAAGCGCTCCCGCCGGTAGTCGAGCGACGCGCCCATGCGGCGGAACTGGGTCATGATCGTGCGTCCGTAGAGGCGGAGCCACTCCCAGACGCGCGCCTCGAACGCCTCGCGCCCGAGGTCCTGCCGCCTCTTGCCCTCGCGCGCGAGATCCTTCTCGACGGCGTTCTGGGTCGAGATGCCCGCGTGGTCGTAGCCGGGCTGGAAGAGCGTGTTGTAGCCCTGCATCCGCCGCCAGCGGACGAGCGCATCGGCAAGCGCGAGCTGCAGCGCGTGGCCCATGTGCAGCTCGCCGGTCACGTTTGGAGGCGGATGGGCGATCACAAAGGTCTCGCCGCCCTTTTCGGCGTGGGCCTCGTAGAGGCCCTCCTGCTCCCACGTCTCCTGCCAGCGCTCCTCGACGCCCTCGGGGCGGTACAGCGGCTCCATGGCTTCGATTCTAGGCCGGGGGTTCGGCGCCCAGCGCCAGCTGCACGGCGACCAGGAGCTCGTCGTGGTCGAACGGCTTCTGGAAGAAGGCGTCGGCGCCTGCCTCGGCCAGCCTCGCCTCGTGTGCCTTGGGGTCCATGGCGCTCACCACGATGACCGGGATTCCCTCGAGCGCAGGCATCGCCTTCAGTCGCTCCATGACCAGATAGCCGTCGCCGGCCGGCATCATCAGGTCGAGGAGGATCAGATCGGGCTGCTCGTTCCGAGCCTGGTTGACCGCAGAAATGGCATCGCCTGCGAAGACCGGCTCGTGACCGTTCGCCTTCAGCCGGATCGCCAGCAGGCGGCGAATGTCTTGATCGTCGTCGACGATGAGGATCTTGGCCATTTCTCTGACCCGACTTTGTACCATTGGACCCAGGACGTTTACGTGAGCCAAGTTCTCCAGGACCCCCTCGAAGCCGGACGCGAAGCCGCCGGACGCGGCGCGTGGCCGGAGGCCTACGACCTTCTCGTCGCCGCTGAAAAGAACGGCGGCAGCCTGACCGGCCACGACTTCGAGCTCCTGTCGCATGCCGCGATGTGGACCGGGCACCTGACGGCCTCCATCGAGTACGCCGAACGCGCATACGCGCGCTACAGCGACGCGAACGAGATGGAGAAGGCGGCGGTGGTGGCGCTCGCTCTCGCCGCGGAGTACCGCAACAAGCTGCAGCTCTCGGCCTCACAAGGCTGGCACCAGCGTGCCGCGCGGCTGCTCGAAAGCATCGACGAGTCGTCCGCGCACGGTTTCCTGGCCTTACAGAGGTCGATGATGGCCAGCGGGCGCGGCGACTACGACGAGGCCCTCACGCACATCCAGAGCGCGCTCGACATCGCCACGCGCCACCACGACCGCGACCTCCTCGCCCAGGCAACCTTGAGGGAAGGAGTCGCCCGCGTGAACAAGGGAGACGTGGACGAGGGCCTGGCGCTGATCGACGAGGTGACGGCTGCGGCCGTCGCGGGCGAGCTCAACCCTCTCTCGACGGCGATCATCTACTGCAACGCCATCGACGCCTGTCGCGACCTCGGTGACTACAACCGCGCCGGTGAGTGGGAGCAGACCGCGACCCGCTGGTGCGAGCGGATGGCGATTGCCGGCTTCCCCGGCATGTGCCGCGTCGACCGCGCCGAGATCATGCGCCTGCGCGGAGCGTGGAACGACGCCGACCTGGAGCTCCAGCGCGCGACGGAGGAGCTCGCCGACTTCAACCCGCGCGTCGCCGGCCAGGCGTTCTACGAGATCGGCGAGATCCGCCTCCGCATGGGCGACCTCGAGGCGGCCGAGCAAGCGTTCAACCAGGCGCGAGACATGGCCCGGGATCCCGAGCCCGGCCTGTCCCAGCTCCGCCTGGCGCAGGGCAAGAGCGACGCGGCCGCACGTTCGATCAAGCGGGCGCTCGAGGAGGAGTCCCTAGCGCGACTCGACCGGGCCCGCCTGCTGCCGGCCCAGGTCGAGATCGCGCTCGTCGCCGGGGACGTGAAAACTGCGCGCGAGGCCGCCGAGGAGCTCGAGTCCATCACGAGCGACTACCGCATTTCCGAGCGGACGACCCCGGCGCTCGAGGCGAGCGCTCAGATGGCGTGGGGCGCCGTCCGACTCGCAGAGCAGGACTCCTCGGGAGGCGTCACGTGCCTGCGGCGGGCGCTCAAGCTCTGGCAGGAGGTCGATCACCCCTACGAGGCCGCGAAGACACGGGTTCTCCTCTCGAACGCCTACCGCGAAGAGGGGGACGAGGACGGAGCCAAGGCCGAGCTCGAGGCCGCCAAGTCGGCCTTCGAGCGGCTCGGGGCGCGTCTCGACGCCCAGCGCGCGAGCGAGCGGCTCACCAGACGTGTGACGAAGACGTTCGTGTTCACGGACATCGTCGACTCGACGAAGTTCTCAGAGCTCCTGAAGGAGCGGTGGGAGAAGGTCGTGCTCAAGGTGCACGACGAGACGATCAAGCGTCTCGTGAACGAGCATGGCGGCGAGGTCGTGAAGTCCACCGGGGACGGGTTCTTCCTCGCCTTCTCGCAGCCGAGCACCGCGGTCGACACGGCAGTCGCCATCCAGAAGCGGCTCGAGGAGCAGGCGTTCCCCGCCGAGGTGCGCATCGGCCTGCATACGGCCGAAGCGCAGGACGACGGCGGCGACTACCACGGCGAAGGGATCAACCTCGCGGCCCGGATCGGGGAGATGGCGCAGGGCGGCCAGATCCTCGCGAGCTGCGACAGCGTCACCGGAATCCCGCTCGTCTGCTCGGCGCCGGACGAGGCACAGCTCAAGGGGGTCTCCGAGCCGGTCAAGGTCACCTCGATCGACTGGCGCTAGACCGCTCGAGGGAAGCTAGACGACTAGACGGCCGACTCTGAGGCGGGGTCGCAAAGGAGGCACGCCAAACGGGCCCGATACAGTTTGCTGATCTGCCGCGTCTGACTAGACGCGCGTACCCCTCGTCGCGAGCGCGGTCAGGCCCGGCTTCGCCGGGCCGGTCAGGGTCGAGCTAGGCGCTCTCTTCCTCGAGCTCGGGCTCGTCGAGATCGAGGTTGCGGCCGCCCGAGGTGACGAGTGTCGGCTTCAGATTGCGCTGGATCGTCTCCTTCGTGATCACGCACTTGGAGACGTCCTTGCGCGAGGGCAGCTCGAACATGACGTCGAGAAGCGCGTGCTCGATGATCGAGCGGAGGCCGCGCGCGCCGGTCTCGCGCTCGAGCGCCTTGTCGGAGATCTGCCAGAGGGCGTCCTCGGTGAAGACGAGCTCGACGTCGTCGTAAGAGAAGAAGCGCTGGTACTGCTTGACGAGCGCGTTCTTCGGCTCGAGCAGGATCTGCACGAGGTCCTCTTTCGTGAGCTGATGCACAGCCGAGACGACCGGCAGCCGGCCGATGAACTCTGGGATGAGCCCGTAGGAGAGGAGGTCTTCGGGCATCACCTGCGAGAGCAGCTCGGTCGACTCGACCGACTTCTTCGACTTGATCTCCGCGCCGAAGCCGACCTGGTTCTTGCCGATCCGCTTTCCGATGATCTTCTCGAGGCCGGCAAAGGCGCCGCCGCAGATGAAGAGAATGTTCGTCGTGTCGATCGAGAGGAACTCCTGGTGCGGGTGCTTGCGGCCGCCCTGCGGCGGGACGCTCGCAACTGTTCCCTCGAGGATCTTGAGGAGCGCCTGCTGGACGCCCTCACCCGACACGTCGCGCGTGATCGACGGGTTGTCAGCCTTTCGCGCGATCTTGTCGACCTCGTCGATGTAGATGATCCCGGTCTCGGCCTTCTTGACGTCGAAGTCGGCCGCCTGGATCAGCTTGAGGAGGATGTTCTCGACGTCCTCGCCGACGTAGCCGGCCTCGGTGAGGGCAGTCGCGTCCGCGATCGCGAACGGGACGTTGAGGATCCGTGCGAGCGTCTGCGCGAGGAGCGTCTTCCCGCAGCCGGTCGGCCCGAGCAGGAGGATGTTCGACTTGGAGAGCTCGACGTCGTTCTCGTCGCTCGCCATCTGCACCCGCTTGTAATGGTTGTAGACGGCGACGGCGAGCGTGCGCTTGGCCTCCTCCTGGCCGACGACGTAATCGTTCAGGATCCCGTAGATCTCCTTCGGCCGCGGGAGGTTGTCGAGGTCGAGCTGGGCCGGAGAGGTCAGCTCCTCGTCGATGATCTCGTTACAGAGATCGATGCACTCGTCGCAGATGTAGACGCCCGGACCGGCGATGAGCTTCTTCACCTGGCGCTGGCTCTTGCCGCAGAAGCTGCAGAGGAGCTGCTCGTTGCCGTCGGTTGCGCGGGCCATCTCTTTCTACCTTTTAGCTCGTTTTCGCCTGCTCGGCTAGGCCGCTTTGGTCAGCGGCTTGCCCCGATTGGAGACCACTGTGTCGATGATCCCATAGTCGAGGGCTTCGTTGGAGTTCATGAAGTAGTCGCGCTCCATGTCCTTGCCGACCTTGTCGACCTCCTGACCCGTGTGCTCCGAGATGATCTCCTCGAGCCGCTTCTTCAGGCTGAGGGTCTCGCGGGCCTGGATCTCGATGTCCGTCGCCTGGCCCTGGAAACCGCCGGCGACCTGGTGAATGAGGATCTTGGAGTTCGGCGTCGCCATGCGCTTCCCCTTCGAGCCCGCTGCAAGGAGCAGCGCCCCCATGGACATGGCGATCCCCACGCAGATCGTCTGAATGTCGGGCTTGATGTACTGCATCGTGTCGTAGACGGCGAGGCCGGCATAGACCGAGCCGCCCGGCGAGTTGATGTAGACCGAGATGTCCTTGTCGGGATCCTCGGACTCGAGGTGGATCAGCTGCGCCACGATCAGGTTGGCGATCTGGTCGTCGATCGGAGTGCCGAGGAAGATGATGCGCTCGTTGAGGAGGCGCGAGTAGATGTCGAACGCTCGCTCGCCGCGCGACGTCTGCTCTACGACCATCGGAATCAAGGGACTCATCGTGCCTCCTCGCTACTTGGGGTCCAAATGTTCATTCCCTTACTGCCCTTCTCCTTCTCTGGTGTCCAAAGTTTCTCACGCGCCCTCGCGAGCTCGACCGGGATTCGCTTGACCCCGGCCACGACCTCGTCGAGTGCCTTCTTCAGCCTCAGGTCGGCTCGAAGCTTTTCGTATCCGCCGCTCTCCCGTAGCAGACGCTTGGCCTCGTCGGGCTCGTCGCCGGCCTGCTCACGGATCAATTCGTCGACCTCTTCGTCGGTGACCTGAAGGTCGAGCTTGCTCGCGACGGCGTCGAGCACGAGCTCGCGGGCGAGCGAGCGCTCGGCCTCGGCGCGCAGGCGGCCCACCAGCTCGTCTGCGTTCTGCCCGGTCATCGTGAGGTAGGTCTCTGCGGAGATTCCTCGCCGCTCGAGCGAGCGCGCGATCCCCGACCAAAGCTCGGCCGTTCGCCGCTCGACGAGCGGCTCGACTGTCTCAACGGTCGAGGCATCGACAAGCGCATCGATGGCCGCCTCGCGGAGAGCGACCGTCAGCTCCTCTTCGAGTTGCTCCCGCAGGCGCGCCTCGATCTCGTCGCGCAGCTCGGCCAGCGTCTCGAACTCGCTGGCCGCCTTGGCGAGCTCGTCGTCGAGCTCTGGAAGAACAGGCTCCTTGACGTCCTTGACGGCGAGCTCGACGGTCTGCTTGCTCTCCTCGGGATCGAGCTCGACACTCTTGCTCTCACCGGCCGCCATGCCGAGGAGGGCCTGGTCGAGCTCGGGGATGAGTCGATCAGCGCCAACCTCGACGACGTAGTCCCGCTGCGCCGGCAGCCCCTCTCCGGTGATGTCGATCACGACCGTGTCGCCCTCCTTGACGGGCCGGCCGTCGACCGGGACGAGCTCGGCCGCGGTTTCGCGGATGCGCTCGAGCTCGAAATCGATCAGCTCGCTCGGAACCTCGGCCTCCGCGGCGGGAACCTCTAGCTCCGTCCAGTCCGGGATCACCGGCTTCGGGAGGACGGCGACCGTTGCGGAAAACGTGAACGGCGCGCCGTCCTCGGGAAGTCCCTCGAATTCGACCTCCGGAGTCGCGACCGGGCGGATGCCCGAATCCTCAGCGGCAGCCCAGAACCAGGAATCGAGATGGCTCTTGAGGGCCTCCTGCCAGACCGCCTCCCGACCGACTCGCGCCACCACCACCTTTACAGGAGCCTTTCCCTGGCGAAAACCCGGCACGCGAAGCGACGCCGCCAGGTCGCTGGCGGCGTGCTCGAAGGCGTGTTCGAGGTCCGCCTTGGGCACCTCGACGTCCAACCGAACGCGGCTTTCCGGAAGCTCTTCGACCTTGGTCTTCACTCCCGGCCATTGTGTCAGAAGGCCCCTTCCCTACCGGGAGTCTGCGCAAGCCGCTAGCGCGTCTGGGGCGGCGCCTCGCAAAGGATGCGAGCGAGCGGGCCCGAGACAGTACGAAGTGGTACGGCGAGGGTCCGCAAGCGAAGCATCCTGCCGCGAGCGTCGTCAGGCGGCCGCCGGGGCCGGGCTTCGCCCGGCTAGAGCCGCCGACGGCCAGACGCGCTAGACGTGGTGGAAGTCGATCACGACGCGTTCGGGGTTGTGCAGTGCGTGGATGTCCCAGCACGTCGGACGGCTCAGTCCGAGGATCCAGGTGTTCGTGGCTTCGAAGTCGCCGCCCTCCACAACCTGTGCCAGCGTCCCGAAGCCGGGAGTGAGCCGGCGCGGCCCGTCGTACGTCGCATTGCCGTCGAAGTCGTAGCCGCTCGCACCCTGGAAGACGATCCGGACGAAAGCGTCGCCTTCGACCTGGATCGGCATGTCGCTCGGGTCCTCGCTGAAAGGCGGCTTCGCCTGCCTGATCTCGAAGCGCGGAATGCCGCCGTTGCCGGCCGGGTTGGGATTGGGCTCCTTGAACTCGAAGACGATCCGGTCGAACCCGTCGTGGGCCCCCACGCGCACATCGGTGAGGTTCATGTAGACGCCGTCGTTGCCGGCGGTCTCGGGCGCGCAGTTGGCCGGGGCCGGCTGCGCTGCCTCTTCGGTCGTGGTGGGCGTGGTATCGGTGTCCGGCTCGGACACGGTCTCAGTGGCTGCCGTCTCGGTGGGAACCGGCTCGGTGGATGCGGGAACCGTCGGGAGGGGCCCGGCGTTCTGTGCACCTTCCGAGCCGCAACCCGCGGCGGCGAGGACAAACGCGAGGACGAATAGGAGGGCGAGTGGCTTGGTCATGGGTTGCATCTTCACCGTGGGAGGTAACCCGGACTGCGCCGCCTGGTAACGGCTCTGAAACGGGGGCGAGAGGTGCGGGCGGGAGGATTTGAACCTCCACGAGCCTGTTGAGCTCAACGGGACCTAAACCCGCCGCGTCTACCGTTCCGCCACGCCCGCGTGGTGGAAAACGATAGCGCGCGGGTAAACGAACTCCGTGAAGCTCCTACAGCGCCACCGGCCCCGACAGGGCCCGCAGGTTCGCGATCCCGAGGCAGACGCCGATGGGCCGACGCCGCAACCGGAGCACGCAGAGCGGCGACTGGCCGACCCGGGCCTCACCGACCTCTCGAAGCGAGATTTCAAGGCGATCGTGATTCGCGCAGGGAAGGAAGCCCTCAACGACCAGATCACCGACCTGGCAGCTGCCCTCGCCTATTACTCGTTCCTTGCAATCCCCTCGATCCTTCTCGTGGCGCTGGGCATCTTCAGCGTGTTCGCCGGGCCGTCCGCTGTCCAGACGCTGATCGACAAGGTGGGGACGGTTGCTCCCTCGGAGGTGACCGCTCTCCTGGACGACAGCCTCACCCGGATGAGCCAGAACAACGGCGGCGGCTGGGCGATGGCGGCCGTCGGCTTCGTCCTCGCATTCTGGACCACCACCGGGGCCATGACGTCCCTCATGCGGGCGCTCAACCGCGCGTACGACCAGGAGGAGACGCGCGGCTTCCTTCGGCAGCGCCTGAGCGCCGTGCTCATGGTCTTCGTGATGCTGGTTGCCTTCGCGCTCGTCTTCGGGCTGCTCGTCATGGGGCCGGCCCTTTCCGGCTGGATCGGAGACGCCGTCGGGATCGAAGCCGTTCTCAGGTGGGTCTGGTGGGTGGCGCAGTGGCCGGTGCTGATCCTCGGCCTGCTGGCCGCTTTTGCGACAGTCCTCTATCTCGGACCGAACGTCGAGCAGCGGCGCTGGCAGTTCGTCACGCCGGGGTCGGTTTTCGCAGCTGTCGTCTGGCTGCTCGTCTCGGGCCTCTTCGCGGTCTATACGGCCACCTTCGCGTCCTACAACAAGGCCTGGGGCTCGCTCGCGGCGGTCATCGTGATGCTGACGTGGCTCTGGCTCACGGGCTGCGCGCTCCTGTTCGGCGCCGAGATCAACGCCGAGGCCGAGCGAAGCCGGGAGCTGCGCCAGGGGAAAACAGCGGCGGCCGACGAGATTCAGGCGCCGACGAAGGCCTAGGCGAATCCAGGATGTATCGTCTGGCCCTATGAGACGCTTGCTGCTTATGGCAGCTGCAGTCCTGACGCTTGCTGCCTGTGGCGGCAGCGACTCCTCGAGTCAAGCGCCCACGTCTCCCATTTCAGTTCCGACCGTTACGAGCGGGGCGGGCGGCGACTTCGATGCCAAGGCCGCTCGGCTCCAGGCCGACATCGAGGCGGTCGTCGAATGCGTCCAGAAGGACGACCCGGCTTGCGTCAACGACAAACGGGACGAGCTGAAGTTCGCCATCGGCGATCTTCGCGACGAGGTGAATGCGATCGTCGACGAGCAGAGCGGCGCTTGCCAAAGCCGCTTGGAGGACGTCAAGTCGTACCTAGCGGCCCTGGATACCGCGGGCCAGGTCATCTTCGCCGCTGCCGCAGCGGGGCAGGCCCAGGCGCTGCAGCCGTTCGTCAGCCAGGCCAAGCAGATCAAGCAGGACGATCTGGATGTCCTCGAGCGCGTCCAGCAAGCCTGTTCGTAGCCTCCAGCGCGAACTGGGCCCGCGCCCGTAAGGGAAGCTGCGTCACGCGATCCAGACTCCGGCCCGGGCCTGACTACACTGGTTCGGCAGGGCCCCGTAGCTCAGCGGACTAGAGCAGCGGACTTCGAATCCGCGTGCGGAGGTTCGACTCCTCCCGGGGCCATCCCTCCAAGGAGATCCTGACGACACATCCGCTGTGCCGCCGGAGGCGCGCTGGCTCGCCCAGCGCGTCCGGCGACGAGCGACGTCCTAGTAGTAACCGCGTCCGGTGCTCGTGCTCGTCGACGTCACCGCGCGCACGGATGCGACCTGCCAGGTGAACGACCGCCCGCCGAACTGGTCCTGGAACCCGTTGCCAGTCACAGTTCCGGGACTGGAGTCCTCGGCGAACGTGTAGAGCGGCTTCCCTTGGTAGGTGACCTGGACGGCGCCGTCCGGCCGATCCACCGTCCCGAGCTTGCTCGACACATCGGAGCTGCGGCTCGGCTTCCCGCTGCCGGAAAGCGTGAGGGGTACCCAGATCGACGTGCACGAGCCCGTGCACATGACCTTTCCGCCCGCCTCCTGCTGGGGCGAGTAGAGCGCCATCCCCTTCGCGTCGACGAGGACATTGCCGACACCGTCGACGTGCTGAACGGAGACTGTGGCCGCGGTGCCTGCCGCCGTCGAACCTGCGGCGCCGCCTCCACCTGCTCCGCCGCAGGCGGTGGCGACCAGCGCGAGCGCGCCGAGCGCCACTGAAATGAACATTTTCTTCATGGTGGTCCTCCCTGAATCTCGTGGGCAGGACCGGCCGGTTCCCGCTTCTCTATCTGACACTGATGAATACGAGCGAAGCGGGCGCGCGGCTTGCGTCCAGGGGCGCGCTTCACGTGCTCTTAACAGAAAGGCGGCGCTACTCGTACACGTACACGCGCTCGCCCACCGGCGACTGGTTGTAGAGCCAATCGGCCTCCCAGATCGGTACCCGCACGCAACCGTGGCTCGCCGGATAGGTCGGCACCGAGTAGTAGCCGTGGATGGCGAAGTTCCCGTGGAAGGTCATCGTCCGGTAGAGCGTCGCGCTCCCCAGCCACGTGCTCGTGGCGGGTGCCTTCCAGAGGATGTTCCAGGCGCCGACGGGGGTATTGCCGGTCGCTCCCGTCGAGACCGGGATGATCCCCGTGACCTTTCCGCGCCGGACGATCATGAGGATCTGGCGCCCTTTGTCGACCTCGATGTGCGGCGTCGGCCGTGCGTAGCGGGGGTGGAACACGCGAACGAGCCCGAGCGCCCGCCACGTGCTCGTCCCGACAACGCCCGTGCGGGAGAGCCCACGAGCCTTCTGGAAGGCGACGACCGAGTCGAAGGTGCGGACGCTGAAGACCTTCCCCGTGCCGGGCACGTGCACTTTCAGGTGGGCGAGGCGATGGTGAAGGGCGCGCACGTCCGCTCCCTGGGATCCGACCCGCAGGGTGCGCGCTGCGACCCAGATTCGGCGGGAGACCGTGCGCGCAGCAAGCCCCGCGGCTGCAGGGAAGGCGATGCGGATCCGCACTCGTCCCGCCCAGGGCGTGGGAACTCTCTTCGAGATCTTCCCCGAGAACACTCCGGCGGACGTTCGAGCCAGGACCCTTCCGGCAGCTCGCACGGCGATGTGGACGCGCCTCGGGAACGAACCCGGTTGGACGTTGGCGGCCAGATGGACGCCGAGGAACGCGCGCGCGTGCCTGAAAGTCAGCGAGACGGCCGGGAGGGCTTTCAGATGGTGTTCCGAGCTCAGGCCGCCGTCGTCGAGCCGCGCCCGGAGAGGCCCACCGGTGACCGCGGAGAACGAGGCGGCGAAGGCTCCGGTCGCATCCGTGGTGGCAGTCGCAACGGTGCTCCACGCTCCTCCGGCGAGCTGCTCGATCGTCACCGTCAGATCCGGGTCGGCCGGAGTGACCGTGCCGGTGACATTCACCGAATGGCCGAAGACGACGACCGCAGGGCTCCCGAGCGTGACGTCGTGCGGGGGGTCGGCCGCACGGGCGATCGCCGGTACCGCGAGGGCGCAAAGAGCGCAGACAAGGAGGAATCCCCGCATGAGCGGGAACATAAGCACCAGACCGGCCGTTAGAGAAGGCCGTAAAGAGGAGAGAATCGACGTAATGGTGTACTGGAAGCTGCTCATGCTCGCGTTCAAGGCCCGACGAGGCTGGAGGCGCATCCCACCCGCGCAACGGAGGAAGATCCTCGAAGGCGCGGGAAGGCAGGCGCGCAGGCACGGGCCCGTCGTCGCGAAGCAGATCGGCGCAGCTCTCCAGAGCGCCCGAAAAGGAAGGTAGCCCTTGCGTGACAGCTTGACCCTCGGGCGCATCGCCGGCGTCCGTTTCGGCGTGAACTGGAGCTGGCTCGTCGTCTTCGCCCTGATCGTCTGGACCTGGGCAACCGGCGTCTTCCCCGACACCAATCCGGGTTACTCCGACCGCGTCTACGCGGCGATGGCGGTCGTCGCCGCCTTCCTCTTCTTCGGCTCGCTGCTGGCGCACGAGCTCGGGCACGCTCTGCAGGCGCGGCGTGAAGGGATGGAGATCGAGGGGATCACGCTGTGGCTCTTCGGCGGCGTCGCCAAGTTCAAGGGCCTCTTCCCGAGCGCCGGCGCCGAGTTTCGCATTGCCGTCGCCGGTCCTCTCGTCTCACTCGTCCTCGGGGGCCTGTTCGTCCTCATCGCCTGGCTCGGGAGCCTTCCCGAGCCCGCGGACGCAGTCTCGGCATGGCTCGGCTACATCAACCTGAGCCTCCTCGTCTTCAACCTGCTCCCGGCGCTGCCGCTGGACGGCGGCCGGATCTTTCGCTCGGCGCTCTGGGCACTCCGCGGCGACTTCGGTTGGGCCACCCGGGTGGCTTCGGCCGTCGGCCGCGGCTTCGGCTACCTCCTCATTGCGGGCGGGGCCGCGCTCTTCATCTTCCAGGGGACCTTCAGCGGAGCCTGGCTCGCGTTCATCGGCTGGTTCCTGCTGCAGGCCGCGAGCGCCGAGGATCGCTGGCTGCTCGCGCGCCGGGCGCTGCGCGGGCTACGCGTTCGCGATCTGGTGGTTCGCGACCCAGTGACCGCCCGGCCCGACGTGACGATCGGGGAGTTCATCCACGGCATCGACGGCACGACCCGGCACACGACCTATCCGGTGACCGAGAACGGCCATGCGGTGGGCCTGCTGCTCCTTCGACGCGTCGCCGAGGTTCCGCGGAGCGATTGGGAGCAACGCACGGTGCGCGACTGCATGCTGCCCGTGGACGAGGTTCCCGTCGTTTCCGAGGACAAGGCCTTGATCGACGCGGCCGCGGAGCTCTCCGACAACGACATTCAGCGCGCGCTGGTCGTGGACGGCGACCGCTTCGTCGGGATCCTCTCGGCCACCGACGTCGTCCGCGCGCTCGAGACTCGGCGCGCCGGCGGGAGGTTCCGTCGGGCGAAGGCTTAGGGGTGGCCGACGGGACTCGAACCCGCGACTTCCGGGACCACAACCCGGGGCTCTACCAACTGAGCTACGGCCACCGCGCAGAGATCAGTGTAGCCCGGGTGCTGGCTTTCGCTTGCGCGCGCCTGTAGCTCAGTGGACAGAGCAGTGGACTTCTAATCCGCGGGTCCCCAGGCGCACCCTCGAACGTCCTGGAAACGGACGTGATGTGCCTCACGCGGGGCCCTCCGCCGCCCATCCGAGGCAGCGGCAGCTGGGGGCCGCGACTAGAACCGTACGACGAAAGGTTCGACAACCTCCTTGTCACCTACGAATCAGCGTCTGCTTGACGAGGTTGAGGCCGCCGTGTCCTCCCTGCGCTAGCCCGCCGCCGCCCCTTCCGAAGCGTTCGCGCCTCTACGGCAGGAGCGCCGCGAGGCCAAGCAGCATTCCCATGACCCCCGCGAGCAACGACGCCCAAGCACCTGATCGGTCGAAGCCAAGGAATAGACCCCCAAGCGTCAAGTTGGCGAGGGGATTCGAGCGAATCCACTCCACGTCCGTTCGACGGCGCGGACGACTGAGCCTGTAGACACCCCAACACCCCAAGGCTGCGCCCACGGCGATCAGAGCGATTCCAAGGACGATGCCCACCATCTCACCCTAGCCCGCCGCCGTCCTTCCGCAAGCGTTCCGGCTCCGGAGTTCACACCACGCTCCAGATCGCCGCGACGATCAAGAACGCGCCGGTAATCGCAAGGCCTACGGCAACGGCACGAACACCGGTCCGCGTCTCGCTAAGGGAGCGGGGAGGAAACGGGCTGTCCCGTCACCCTTCCGGCAGGTCCTCAGCTCGCCGCGCGTGAGTCCCTCAGCACTCCGCCGAGGGCAACGGAAGGGCAACGCGGCGACCAACCCACGAAGGCCGGGAAAGCCCAGGGCTACACTGGCTCGGCGCGCCTGTAGCTCAGTGGACAGAGCAGCGGACTTCTAATCCGCGGGTCGCAGGTTCGAATCCTGCCAGGCGCACCTGGAGAATCCTGGTTTGTCCCGTCCATGCGCAGGAGCTAGTCGAGACGAGCTGAGAAGATGGAGCCATGACTGTCGTGGCGCGGCTGGTGACGCTCGTCGATCTGCGCGACGATGGCCTCGAAGGCCAGATGTCGTTTTCGGCCCGTCAGGAGGCCGTGCTCCTGGACGATCGCCGCGTCCTGCTCCTCGACGACCCCGGGGCTGGACTTCTTCGCTCGTGCGCGCGATCGCAGAGCCCGACTCCCCGCAGGACGTGCCCGATTTCTGGGATGTGACGTCCGCCGAGGAGATCGAAGAGACATCGCGCTGGGTGGTCGGGCCGGACGAACCGTTCGACGGGCGGTCGCAAGAGGTGATGGAACGAGACCACTGGGCCTACCTGGCCGGGATCTTGCGACAGCAGGGAGTCGCCGCTGACGCAGACGAGCTGAAAGGCCTTCCGCACGACGTCGTGCTCAGCGAGCGGGTCCTTGCGCTCCTCGGTCGAGATCCAGAGACCCCCGCGCCGACTACGCCCTAGGGTTCAGCCGCGCGCGTACTGCTCCGCCGACTCGAACTCGAATGCGACGAACTGTTCGTCCCCCACGACCCACGCGTCGTGGCCAGGTTCGATGACGTACGCCTCACCGGGCCCGGCCTCTCCTTCGGATCCGTCTTCGTGCACGACGTGCAAGCGACCTTGCTGAATGACACCGACGTGCCGCGCCTGGCAGCTGTCGGTCCCTACCACAGGCTTCACGCATTCCGACCAGCGCCAGCCGGGCTCGAAGGTGAAGCGGGCGGCTGTCGCCCCACCCATCCGAACGACGTCCACCCGCGTTTTCTCGGGCGTGCGCGTCTCGTCTGGAGAATCAAAGTTGCGCATCTCAAGACCACTCATGCCGTTTCCTTTCGCTCGGATCCGCTCCTGCCCCGGAAACCCACGACGCAGTTCTACGCCTCTCGCGCCCAGGCGACAAGTGCCGAGCGCCCCGGAAGGGCTTCGTCGCTCCTCGTTCGCAGAGGAGGGAGGCGCGTCAGGACGGGAGCGAGGCCTCGTGTCTTGCCTTCGCACCGCAGCGGAGAGGCGGTTGACGCCGTTGCGCGTGTAGGCGAAGGCCCGCTCGAAGGCCCTGTTGAAGTTGTCTTGGGCGGCGGTGCTTGCCTCGATTGCCCCGCTCGCGTCCACGTTGGCGGAGGCAATACGCAGCTGTTTCGCAGCCTTGCGGAACTTGCGGCACGAGCTCTCGGCCATCGCAAAAGGCCGGCTCGAAGCGCGAGCTCGGCATCGAACCGAGCCCCTTTCTGCAGGCTGCGAACGCTTTCGCCTGGGAGAGCATGAGGCTCGGCGTCACGACCCCGCCCCGGAGAGCGGTCTTTTCGAGACGCTTCTCGAGCTTCGTGACGCGCCGAATCCAAGCGGCTTCTGCGGGCGTGACCGGCTCGAGGCCGGTGGTTGTCTGAGCCGGGGTCGCCGGCGCGGTAGTGGTCGCCGACGCTCCTTCCGTGGTCGCTGTGCTACACGCCGCGAGGCCGGTCGCGCCTGCAGCGATGCTCCGGTCAGCAGAACCGCCCCGGAGTTAGTCGAGGGCAAGCTGCTGCCGCAGCCAGACCAAGCGATCCTTCTGGGCAGCCTCGTTCAGCTCGTGGCCCGATTCGTAGCTCTTCGACTCGGCCTGGTCGCCCGCAGCCTCCGTCAGCTTGTCGGCGACGTAGTACGGCACGTACGTGTCGCTCTTCGCGAACTGGAAGAGCACGGCCGCGGGGGCCGCGTCCCCCACGTTGTTCACGGGATCGAGCGGCGCGAAGGCGGCTTCGAGCTCCGGCTTTCTCGCACCCCGGACGAAGTATTTGATGAACCAGTTGGAGAAGGTGGCGTCGGGCGCCATCAGCACGTAGGCCTGCGGACGCTTGTCCGCCACGAGCGCGGCGCCGTACATGGCGCCGTAATCGTGGCCGACGAAGCCGAAGGGAACGTCGCCGGCCTCTTTCTGCAGGAGATCGAGCCCCCGGCGAAGCTGGATGATCTGCTCGATCGCGAGCTGCTTGTCCACCGAGGCGTCCTCGCTCACCTGCTCCTGCCAGGGGAAGAGCCCCTGGGGCAGCAGCGACACGACTCCGTCCTTCGCGAGCGCAACTGCGTCGGGCAGGAACTCGGTCCGGTTCGTGTTGGCCTCCTCGCCGAACCAGTGAGCCCAGAGCACGGCCGCCTTCGGCTTCCCCTGGGGGCGCACGAGGTAGGCGGAGACCTTGCGATCGCCCGCCGTGAAGGTGACGTCGACCACCTCGGCTCCTCCCTGGCTCTTCGACTTCTTCTCGACGAGCCCGAGCGGCGCCGACTCGTCGTAGGTGAGAAGCTGGGCTCGCTCCTCGAGCGAAGGGATCGTCGGGGTGGTCGTCGTCGGGGCGGAGGAGCTCTGCGTCGGGGAGCCGCCGGACTGATTCGAGCCTCCTCCGCACGCTGCGAGGAGAAGGGCGGTCGCGACGAGTCCCGTCAGCTTCAACATGGACTTTTGCTACTGACGGTATTCTTGGAGAAAAGTTAGATGGTGATTCCAGGTGAAACCGATGCTCTAGGCCTGGCCGTCGGCCTGGTCAACACCTGGGACGAGCTCGAGGATCCGCCGGAGATCATTCGGGACGTCCCGCAGATCGCCCGCTGGCTTCGTCTCCACGTCGAGCCCGGGCTCGACGAGATCGCCGAGCGCCTCACAACGGCCGATCTGCACCGCCTCAAGACCGTCCGGGGAGAGCTGCGTCGAGCGTTCGAGGCGGAGAGCGAGGCGGAAGCGGTGGAAATCCTGAACGCGGTTCTGCGGCAGACGAAGGCAGTGCCGCAGCTCTCGGCAGAGGCAGGACGCTGGGAGTACTCGGTCCCGTCCCGACACGCGTCGGATGCGATCGCGGCGCTCTCGGCAATGGGCGTGCTGGATGCGATTCGCAGCGGGAGTTGGCAGCGCTTCGGCGTCTGCCGCGGAGATCCATGCCGCTGCGTGTACGTCGACCGCTCCAAGAACCGGAGCCGGACGTACTGCTGCCAGGCCTGCGCCGACCGCCTGAACGCAGCCGCGTACCGGCGACGGAAGGCCGTGCGCCGCTAGATGCCTAGCGGCGCGTACTAGACGCGACGGAGAACGCGACTTCGAAGCGGCGTCGGGCGCTGCACCGGCCCCGTCGGGGCCGTCCACCGTCTGGTGACGTCGAACCCGTAGAGGTGGACGGGATCGGGTCGCTTCGCCTGCTCGGCGTGGTCGTACGTCCACACCGTCTCCCGCCGCCCACGGTCGTCCTTGATCACCTGGAGACCTCCTACCGCGCCCGTGCGGCGAGGATCCCGCCGGCCCAGGTAGTCGAACGCGAAATCGACTGCCTGCGCGTAATCGGTGCAGCGATAGAGGATGCCCATGTCGACCCACGCATCCCCGTCGAGGATCTCACGGACTTCGTATGTCGCTTGCCCGGCCGCATGGCGAAGTTCTTCAGCCATGCACGACTCCTTTCGTATCGAAGCGTAGGAGGCGGCGGCAGCCGGTATATCCCCCGGTTAGGTAGGTTCGGGAGCGGTCTCTGCCCGCCTCGCCAGGAACTCGCGCCCGATCGCCTGGACCATTCCCGCCACCGGGATGGCCGCCAGCGCGCCGAGGATCCCCGCCAGCTCGGCGCCGATGAGAACGGAGATGAGGACGACGAGCGGCGAAAGCTGGACGGTGCGTCCGTAGATGACGGGCTGGAGGACGTGGTTCTCGAGCTGCTGGTAGACGACGAAGAAGACGATGATGATCACGCCCTTGACCCAGCCGAGCTCCACGAAGACGACGGTGGAGACGAGAATCGCGGCGAGCGTGGCGCCGGCGAGCGGAATCAGGTCGAGGACGCCGACGACGACCGCCAGGGCGATCGCGTAGTCGCTGCCGAGGACGAAGAGGGCGACAGCGCTGGCCGTCCCGGCAATGACGCTGATGGCGATGTTGCCGGTCACGTAGCCGCCGACGGTGCGGTACATCTCCGTCCCGATCCGATGCCAGCGCGGTCGCGTTTCGGCCGGGAGGAAGTTGTAGAACCGGTCGATCATCCGAGGTCCGTCGAGGAGCATGAAGAACGTCAGGAAGCCGATGGCGACCGCACCCGCCACCGCGGTGACCACGCCGCGCGCGACTGCGAGGCCCGCGCCGGTCACGCCGAGCACGCCGCCCGCGCCCTGCTTGTGGACGGCGTCCTGCACGCGCTCGACGATCTGGTACTTCGTCTCGAGGAAGCCGAAGGGGCCGCGACCGGCCGTGAGGTCGTCCACGACCTGGGGGACGTAGTCGACGAAGCTCCGGACCTGCTCGACGAGGGGCGGGACGAGGAGGAACCCCAGGCCCGTGATCACGGCCAAGGCGAGAATGACGACGAGGGCGGTCGAGTAGCCGCGCCGAAGACCGTGGCGCTCGAAGAACTCCACGGCCGGGTTCAGTGCGAGGGCGAGGAAGACCGCGATCAGGATCCAGGTGATGACGTGCCAGGCGAGGTAGACGAACGCCAGGATCCCGAGCGTCGCGAGCAAGATGCCGAGGACGACCAGAATCGTCCGCGGGCGGACGTAAACGACCCGCTCCTGGGCGGCTGCCATCCCTCATAGCCTGATCGACCCACCGGACGAGAGCCGGGCTCGAGGGATCCACGCGCTAAGTGGGCGAAGGGAATCGAACCGTCACCAGCGATAACGGCCGTGGCCCGGAAGCAATACGGCCCAGCGAAGCCCCCGGTTGGTTAGCCGACTCGGATCAGCTTCTTGTTGACGAACTCGTCTGCGCCGTACTTGCCGAGCTCGCGCCCCCAGCCGGACCGCTTGACGCCGCCGAATGGCAGCTCGGCGCCGTCGGCGCCAACGATGTTGACGTAGACCATGCCAGCTTCGATCTTGTTGGCCACGCGGTCGGCCTGCTCGGGATCGGTCGTGAACAGGTAGGAGCCGAGCCCGAACGGCGTGTCGTTCGCCAGCTTGACCGCCTCCTCCTCCGACCCGACGCGGTAGACGACCGCGACCGGTCCGAACAGTTCCTCACGGTAGGCGTCGTTGTCGGGGGTTACATCGGTCAGCACCATCGGCGAGAAGTAGTTGCCGTCGCGCTCCCCTCCGGCGACGACCTTGGCGCCCCCCTTGATCGCCCGGTCGAGCTGATCCTGCAGGCGATCGGCCGCGGTGCTCGAGGACAGCGGGCCGATCTGGCAGTCGTCGGCGGTGGGGTCGCCCGTCTTCGACGAGGTCATGGCGGCCGTGAACTTTTCCACGAACGGCTGGTACAGCTCGTCGATCACGACGAACCGCTTGGCGGCGTTACACGACTGGCCGGCGTTGTCCAGGCGGGCTGCCACGGCCGCCTCGACGGTCGCATCCATATCGTCGGTGCTGAGCAGGATGAACGGATCCGAACCGCCCAGCTCCAGCACGACCTTCTTCAGATTGCGGCCGGCGACTTCGGCAACCGCCGCGCCGGCGCGCTCCGACCCGGTCACCGATACGCCCTGCACGCGCGGGTCGGCAATCACCCGCGCGATTTGATCGTTGGTGGCGTAGATGTTGACGTACGCGCCCTCGGGGAAGCCGGCGTCAAGGTAGATCTGCTGCAGCGCCGCTGCCGTCTCGGGGCACTGGGGCGCATGCTTCAGCAGCACGGCATTGCCGATGACCAGGTTCGGCCCGGCGAAGCGCGCGACCTGGTAGGTGGGGAAGTTCCACGGCATGATCCCGAGAATCACGCCGTACGGGCTGCGGCGAATGATCGCGGTTCCCTCACCCGCGAGCAGCTCGATCGGCTCGTCCTTCATCAGATCGGGCCCGTTGTCCGCGTAGAAGCCGTAGATGTCGACGCAGAAGTCGACCTCACCGAGCGCTTGGTCCAACGGCTTGCCCATCTCACGGGTTGTGATCTCGGCCAACTGATCCCGCCGCTCGCTGTGCAGCTCCCCGACCCGACGCACCAGCTTGGCGCGCTCCTCGACCGTGCTCGATCGCAGCCAATTCTGATACGTGTCGTACGCCAGGGCCATGGCCGAATCGAGCTCATCGTCCGTGAACGTCGGAAAGGTCTTGACCTGCTCTCCGGTTGCGGGGTTCGTCACCGCGTAGACACTCATTCGTTCTCCTCCGTTCGGCGTGGCTCAGACGCTCCACGCGATAGCAGGCTCTTCGTAAACCTCGTCAGCCTTGAGAGTAACTGGCTGTACCCCTCCGGGCCGCCGTGGTGTCGGCCGTCGCAGACGGGGAGAGCGGGCGAAGGGAATCGAACCCTCACCACCAGCTTGGAAGGCTGGGGCTCTACCGTTGAGCTACGCCCGCGTGCCGTCCACGATAGCGCAATCGTCCGGGGGCCTTCGAACGGGTGATTTTCCTGCAGATGCAGCGCTTTTGCTCCGATCTTCTTTCTGCGGCTCTTGTTTTCGCTGAGGAAGGAGTAGCGGCCACATAACGGGTGCGCCGTGACCGATCAGGAGTTCGGTGGATCGGCAACGACCGGCTCGACCGCCGCAGACGGCCAGGTCGATGCCGTGAGATGCGGCCCCCCGCTCGCGGGACCGCGTCTCCGGCTGCGTGTCGTCCGCTTCGCTCGGACGCGCAGCTGAACGGACGGGAGCCCTGATCGCTGGGGCTCCCGGCTTCTTGAAGCGGCCCTGTCCTCAGTGGTTAGCTACGCACCCATGCGCGAACTGGCCATGTCGACAATGGAGGAGAGCCCCGGGGTAGCCGTCATCGCCCTCTCCGGCGAGCTCGACCTCTACACGTGCCCGGAGTTCAAAGCCGAGCTCCTGCAGGTCATCGAAGGCGGCGCGAAGCTCATCGTCGTCGACTTGACGGAGACGACGTTCATCGATTCCACCGCCCTCGGCGTCCTCATCAGGGGCGTCGAGCGGCTGAAGACACAGAACGGCCGTCTGGTCGCCGCGTGCAGCGACCCGAACATCGTCAAGATCTTCGAGGTGACCGGCCTCGATCGCATCTTCTCGGTGTGTCGCTCGCGCGAGGAAGCGCTGGCGCACGCGCCTTCATAGCCGGTGCTCGCCGCCGCGCCCGCACCGGGGAGCTGGCACGCGGCCTGGGAGGAAGTCGCCGTCCTTGCCGTCGTCGCGATCGCCTACGGCCATACGGTGCGTGGGTACAACCCTTCGCTCCGGCGGCGGCGCGCCTTCGACGCCGCCCTCCTCATTGCTCTCCTGGCCGTCGTCAGCCCTCTGGCCACGCTCGCCCTCCACTACTTCCTCTGGGCCCACCTGCTGCAGAACGTGGCCCTGGCGGAGTGGGCGCCGGCGCTCGCAGTGGCAGCCCTCTCACCCGAGGTCGCCGCTGCGTTGGTGCGACGCCCGATCGTGCGAGCACTCGTGCATCCTCTCGTCGCGCTCCCACTCTGGCTCGGCGCCTACGCCCTCTGGCACGCTCCGGCGCTCTACGACGCTGCCCTTCGTCACCGGGCGCTCCTCGACCTCGAACACCTCTCCTACCTCGCCGCCGGCTGCCTGCTCTGGTGGCCCGTCTTTCAGAACGTTCCCAGGCGGCTGAGCGCCGGGGCGCGGGCCGCGTACCTCTTCGGCGCCTTCGTCCTCGCCAGCCCTCTCGGGCTCGTGCTCGCCCTCTTCCCCAGTCCCGTCTATGACTTCTACGAGGAAGCCCCGCGGCTCTGGGGAATCCGCCCGTTGACCGACCAGCAGATCGGCGGAGTGGTCATGGCCGTCTCGGAAGGCCTCCTCTTCTTCGTCCTCTTCGCGGTCTTCTTCGTCCGCTTCATGGCGGAGGAGGAGGCGGGTTACAGTCAGGGGGATGCCTGACCCCCGCCTGACAGCGCTCGCAGACGCGCTCATTCCGGGCGCCGCAGAAGCAGACCCCACCGGCAAGTGGACTGAGCGGGCGCTCGCTGCTCGTCCGGATCTCACCCCTGCCTTCGAGCGAGCCCTCGGCACAGACGACGTTGCAAGCTTGCGGGCTGGCGATCCCGAAGCCTTCGCTGCGCTCGCCGAGATCGTTTCGGGCGCCTACTACATGAATCTCAAGATCCGCAAGCGCATCGGTTACCCGGGCCAGAAATCCGATCCGCCCTACCCGGACGAGGCCGAGTACTACCTCGAGGGTCTCTTGCTCGAGCGGGGGGAGCCACTGCCGGCCGCCCGACCGGCCCCGCCCAGGCCGCAGCGGGAGTTGAAGTCCGACGTGCTCGTCATCGGCGCGGGCGCCTCCGGCGCGGTCGCCGCGAAAGAGCTCGCCGAGGCAGGGTTCTCAGTCACGTGTCTCGAGCAAGGCAGCTGGCACAGTGCCGGGGAGTACCCCGGCGACAAGCTCGAGTTCGAGCTTCTCGTCGGCAGGGACTGGAACGCGAGCCCGAACGTCCGCGCCTGGCGCGAGGACTACCCCTGTGAGATTTCGGAGGCCGACGTCGAGCCGGTGATGTTCAACGCGGTCGGCGGAAGCACGATTCATTTCGGCGCCCAGTGGGCCCGGATGCGTCCATCTGACTTCCGCACGCGCTCGCTCGAGGGGGTCGGGGACGACTGGCCCATCTCCTACGAGGAGCTGCTCCCGAGCTACGAGGCCATGGACGTGGAGATGAACGTCTCCGGGATCGGCGGCGATCCCGAATATCCCCCCGGCGCTCCGCCCCCGCTGCCACCGCTCTCCATCGGCAAGATCGGGCGAAAGGCGGCAGAGGGGATGAACGCGCTCGGCTGGCACTGGTGGCCGGCCGCGCACGCGATTCCGTCCGTCGCCACCGCGACCCAGGCGCCCTGCGCGCGCCGCGGCACCTGCATGTTCGGCTGCCCGGAGGGAGCCAAGGGCTCGACCGACCTGACCATCTGGCCGAAGGCGCTCGCCGCCGGCGCCAAGCTCGTCACGGGCGCGCGCGTGCGCGAGATCACGACGAACGGGAACGGCCTCGCGACGGGCGCGCTCTGGGTCGACCAAGACGGAAACGAGCGGCGCACCGAGGCCGACGTCGTCGTGCTCGCGGCCAATGGGATCGGGACGCCGCGGTTGCTGCTGCTCTCCGGGCTGGCGAATTCGTCGGGCCTCGTGGGCAAGCGGCTGATGCTGCATCCCTACATGAGCGTGCTGGGCCTCTACGACGAGGAGCTCGAGAGCTGGCTCGGGCCCTGGGGAACACCGCTCCTCTCGCTGCAGTTCGCAGACACGGACGAGTCACGCGGCTTCGCGCGCGGGGCGCAGTGGGACGTCATGCCGATCGGGGGGCCGCTCATGGCCCTGGCGCGCTGGGACGGACTGCCTTTCGACGAACGCTGGGGACCCTCCGTTCACGGGCTCGTGGAGAAGACATTGGGCCGCGCGTTCGACTGGGGGATCGGCATCGAAGACCTCCCGTCGGAGGGAAACGAAGTTGCACTCGACCCCGAGCTGACCGACGGCGACGGCATCCCGGCGCCGCGAATCCGCTACCGCATCGACGACGATGCGCGCGCCAACATCACCTGGCAGCTCGAGCGCGCCAGGGAGGCTCACGAGGCTTCCGGCGCCGTCGAGACTGTCGTCACCGACTGGTCCCATTGGGGCTGGCATCTCCTCGGCACCTGCCGGATGGGCGAGGACCCGGCCACGTCGGTGGTCGACCGCTTCGGCCGAGCTCACGACCTCCCCAACCTCTACCTGGTGGACGGGAGCGTCTTCGTCACGTCCGGGCCGCAGCCGCCGACGGCCACGATCGCCGCCAATGCACACCGCTGCGTCGGGCACCTGATCGAGACGGCGAGCCGTCAGGCGGTTCCCGCTTGACCCGCTGCGAGTGGGTTCCCGAGGACGATCCGCTCTACCTCGCTTACCACGACGAGGAGTGGGGCGTGCCGTCACACGACGAGCGGCACCTCTTCGAGATGCTCCTGCTCGAAGGGGCGCAGGCCGGCCTTTCCTGGTCGACCATCCTGCACAAGCGCGAGGGGTACCGCGCCGCGTTCGCGGGCTTCGACGTCGAGCAAGTGGCGCGCTTCGCCCAGCACGAGATCGACTGGCTGATGCTCGACGCCGGCATCGTCAGGAACCGGCTGAAGATCGAGTCGGCCATCGCCAACGCCCGGGTCATCCTCGAGCTCGACAGTCTCGACGAGCTCCTCTGGAGCTTCGTCGGCGGAGAGCCCCTCGTCAACTCCTGGAAGACGCTCGCCGAAATCCCGGCCGAAACGGCTGAGTCGAACGCGATGAGCGAGGAGCTGAAGCGTCGCGGGTTCCGCTTCGTCGGCCCGACCGTCTGCTACGCGTTCATGCAGGCGTGCGGCCTCGTCAATGACCACACCGTCGACTGCTTTCGCTACCGCGACCTGTCGAGCTAGAGCGCCGCATACAGGCGCCAGTCGCCCGGAATCCCCTTGAGTTTGTGGACCCCGCGGTCGTCGAACTCGATTCCGGAGCCCGCGACCAAGTCCTTGACGGTGCTCGAGACCAGGACTTCACCCGGTCTCGCCAACGCCGCGACGCGGGCACCCATATGGACGGCGAGACCGGAGACGTTGTTCCCGTGCAGCTCACATTCACCGGTGTGAAGGCCTGCACGAATGGTCAACCCGAGCCGCTCGACGGCGCCTCGGATGGCGGTTGCGCAACGGATCGCACGCGCCGGCCCGTCGAACGTCGCGAGGAAGCCGTCACCCGCAGTATCGACCTCTCGGCCGCGGAACCGTTCGAGCTCCCCGCGGACGGCCGCGTGATGAGCCTCGAGGAGCTCGCGCCAACGCCGGTCGCCGAGCTCGGCAGCCCTCTCCGTCGAGCCGACGATGTCCGTGAAGAGGACTGTTGCGAGCACGCGGTCGGGCTCTGGCCCGCGTCGCACACCTGTCAGGAATTCCTCGACCTCGTCGAGGATCTGGTCCTGGTCTCCGACGAAGGGCAGATGATCTTCGCCGGGGAGCTCGACATAGCGCGCGCCTTCGATTCGCTCGGCCATGTACCGCGATCCTTCGACGCTCATCGCCCGGTCACCCGCTCGGTGGACGATCAACGTGGGCACCTGGACGAGCGGAAGAACGTCTCGAACGTCGATCTGCGCGTTCATGCGCGTGAAGGTCTTCGCCGCGCCTGGGCTCGCGCTCATGCGCAGGTAGGTCGACCACCACCGACTGAAGGCCTCGTTGCCGACCTGACTCGGCGCGCGGGCCGCAAGACCCACGGTGCCGCCCCAATCGCGTGCGACCTCCTCGATGAAGGCCTCCTGGTCCGCTTCTGTCGGCGCCCAGGGGTGATCCGGGGCCCACGTCCGCCGCGCATAGGAGCCCAGGATGATCGCGGCCCTCGTTCGCTCCGGATACGTCGCCGCGAAGAGGAGGCACATCGGCCCCCCTTCGGACATGCCGAGCAGCGCGGCTTCTTCCGATCCGACGGCGTCCATGACCGCGCGAACATCGTCCATTCGCTGCTCGAGCGTCGGCAGCTCGTTATCGGGCACGCGGTCGGACATCCCAGTCCCCCGTTTGTCGAAGAGGATCAGACGTGAGAAGGAGGCGAGGCGCCTCAGAAAGGCGGCGTAGCTCGGCTCCTGCCAGAAGTACTCCAGATGAGAGACCCAGCCGGGGACGTAGACGAGATCCAGCGGCCCGTCCCCAACGACCTGGAACGCAATGTTGACGTCACCGCTCTGCGCGTAGCGCGTTTCCGGCTGCGTCGCACCCGCGCGAGCCACATCCACCTACCCGCCGTCGCGCCCCGGGAAGGTCGCCGCAGCTCGCTGGATCTCGCCCACGTCGAGGGTCATCTCGAGCAGCCCCACCTGCTTCTCCCAGACCGCCGGATCGACGTCCTGCTTGACGTCCTCCTCGAGGATGTGAACGACAGGGAGCCCCAACTGGACTCCTGCCAACGGACCCACGTAGGCCGGATCGCCGACGGTCACCGTCTCGGCCGCGACCTCGAGCGCTTCGAGGTCGGCCGCACCGAGGACGACGACCAGATCGTCAGCCCCGTGCTCGTCCACGAGACTCTTGATCCGGTCCTGGTTCTCCGGGTCCATGGCCCCGGCCGCCGTTCAGACGAAGCACTCCGTCTCGACGAAGACCGGCTCGGCGCCCGCCGAGCGGACGCACTCGGCGATCGCGGGGCCCGGGACTCCGTCCCGTTCGCCCAGAGCGATCACCTTCTTGCCGTCGAGCTTCATGCAGCCACACCTCCCTTCAAGGTCGCGAAGGCTTGCTCGACCTGCTCCTTCGTCACGTCGCCGGAGAGCCGCTCGAGCTCCTCGCCGTCGCGCATGAGTATGTAGGTCGGGAGGCCGATCACGCGCAGATCGCGGCAGACCTGGCGGTTCCCGGGCGAGTTGACCTTGACGACGCGGACGGCGCCGCCTGCTTCCTCCTCCAGCTTGGAGATCGTCGGCATCATCGCGAGACACGGCTGGCAGCGAGGGCCCCAGAAGTCCACGAAGACGCTGCCCTCGCGCGTCAATTCTTCGTACGTCTCCGGTGTCGCGTCGACCGGCATGTCACTCCTTTCCTGGTTCGAGTAAGACAGACATCCCGTCGGCCAACTCGGTCATGCGACCGAGGAAGAGCGAGCCCTTGGCTACGAGCATCGTGGAGCCGAGCTCGCCAGAGCGCAAGGCCTGGAGCCCGTGGGGAAGCCAGGGGACGGCTGAGGCGACGTGGCCCTGCGTGGGTGAAAAACCGTGGAGGCCGTGCTCGCGCTCGAAGGCGTCGAGGCCTCCCCGGGGGAGCTCGCCCCGCTTGACCGCGAGGGCGCCCATCAGCTTGTAGTTGCGCTGCGGGACGTTGCCGGCGCCGGCGGGCTCGGTGATCTCTGGATCGTGCAGCTCCGTGGCGATCCGCTCGACATCTGTGATCTTGCGACCGAGGCGCTCGAGCGGCTCCACAACGAGATCTTCGAGGACAGCCTGCTGGGCCGAGCCAGAGCCGACCTTGTGGCGGCCCACCGCGTCGAGGCGGAGGGTCGGCGCCCCCTCCCCGGGCGGCCCGACGAGGATGGCGAGGCCCGCGAGCACGTCCTCGAGCACTGGCACGTCGTGGCGGAGCGCGCCCGAGAACTTCATGCCCAACTTCGCGAGGGAGCCTCCGGCGACGACCACGACGTGGTCGTAGACGCCCGAGGACACCAGGGAGCCTGCGATAACCAGTGCGTGCACCGGGCCGGCGCAGAAGGCCTTGACGTCGCTCCCTGAAGCGTTGCGACAACCAGCTTCCTCCGCGATCGCCTTGCCAAGGTTCCCGCCGCCTCGCTGGTAGCGATCGCCGACAGCCTCCTCCCCACATCCGATCGCATACTCCACGTCGTCGGCGGGGAAGCCCGTGCTGGCGAGCAGGTGCTCGAGCGCCAGGGCGCCCGTCGCCTTGCAGGCGAGGTTTTCGAGGAGGACGGAGGCCGAGAGGCTCTCGTCCAGGTCGTGCGCGCGGAGCATGACGCCCGCTCGGTCGCCGTTGCTGTAGATGGGCAGCGCTCCCTCCGCAGCGTCGCGCCCGTCGAGCTTGAGGAGCTGGAACTGGTCCGCGGCTTCCAGCCGTCGGTAGAGCTCCTCCTCGTCGACGAAGACGCCGAACGGGCCTTCTGTCTTTGCCTCGGCGGGATTGCTCCACCAGGGGCGCTCGATGTTCCAGAGCTCCTGGGGGGCGAGATTCCCGAGGAAGACCTGGTGCGGCGGGTAGCCGAGCGCCTCGTCGAAGGCGCGCAGCTTGGGCGCGATCTGATCGGCAGCGTCCTCGCGCATCGGCTTGGAGCCGTGGCGGACAAGGTCGGGTGCGTGCGCAAGGACGAGCGAGCAGGCATGGACGGCGGCGCTCATGAGACCTTGCTCGCTTCCGTGCGCCTTTCGGTCGATCCCGCGTGCCACGAGCGCTGATTCGGGCAGTACGATCGAATCGGGTGGTGGTTCGGGGTGGCCCCAATGGAAAGGGTCACCGGTCCACCTCCCAGACGGTGTTGGGCTCGACGTCCGTTTCGAGCAGCTCCAGCGCCCGTTCGACGATGCGTCGCCGCTCCCCCGCATCCAGCCCGAACGGATGCGTGATCGCCGGCCCACGCACGATCCGATTTGCTCCGATCATCGTTGCCACAGTTGGCAACGATGTCACGTACACGGCCGGGATGCCCACACGCTCGATCTCCTTCGCCAGCACTGCCCCGCAGCGCGTGCCAGTCCCTCAGGTGCCCGAGAGAAGAACCGCGCCGACACCCGCCTCGCGCAGCTCGCCGGCGATCTCGCGCCCGAAGCGGGTAGCCGTAACGACGGGCGTCCCATTCCCGGTCGTGGTGTAGAAGACCTCGTGCAGCCGGCCGATGCGGCCCTCGCGCTCGAGTTCCCGCGCGGTGTCCAGCGGGACCAGCCGGTTCGGGTCCTCGTTCGCGAGCGTGACGTCGAAGCCTCCGTGCACCGACTCGTACCTCGCTGCCGCAAGCGTTTGCTCGCCGTTCAGGTCGTATCGGAACCATCCCTGGGCTCGAACGGACGGGAGACGGTCGGGATTCCCCTGGGGCACGCACCCGGCCTCCGTGACGAGAGCGACGAGCGTCGCCGAGAGCTCGGGGACGGCTGCCGGAGGGTCGACGCGGTCCAGACCGCCGCCGACCTCCGTTCGCGTCTCGCCGCCGAGTTTCCCCAGCAGAAGATCGATCGCGCGCTCGGCCCCGGATCTCTCGGCGAAGTAGTTCCGCCGGAGCCCACGCGGCAGATAACCCTCCTCGTCCGGGCCTCCAAGGTCCCGCCCTTCGGCCAGCGCCGCCGCGAGGCGGGCCAGGCGCGGGAGGGCGTCGCGCATGCCCGCGACGTTGACGGCGGTCGGGACCACGTACGCCTTGCCTGCGGCGTCGACGCCGGGATTCTCCGGGTGCATCGCCGCGACCGCCGGAATCCCGCGATCGTCCGCGGCCGCCACGAGCGTTCCGCAGGCATAGCCGTACCGGCCTGAGCCGAACGCGGGCCCGGCGACGAGGACCGCAGGAGCAAGCTCCTCGAGGTAGCCGATCAGCGCCGCGAGCGCTTCCTCCTCGTGCTCCGCGAAGTAGTCGTCGCCGCAGGCGAGCGTCCCCACGATTTCGAGCCCCTCGGCGACAAGGCCTCGCCCGGGGCCGACTGCGCCGTCCAGCCGTGTCGGCGGCGTCTCCGCCTTGTCCTCCCCGCCCAGGCCGGCGAAGAACTGGTTGACGTAGTGGACAGCCCTCATCCCGAGAGGGCCCCCAGGCTCAGCTGTCCCATTTGGTTGGCGGCGCCAAGGTAGTTGCGGACGGGGATCGGCCCTGCGGCTGCGGCCGGCGTCCCGTCGAGCAGCGTGTCGCCGCCGAGAACGTGCTCGGGCGTCCATGCCTCGACGAGCTCCTCCACGTTCCCGGTCGAGACGATCGAGTCCGCCTCGGCCACCCAGTCGGTGAGGATCGGGCGCGTCGACTCGGGATCGGTCTCCTCTGCGAGGACGACCGTCGTGCGAATGCCGGCCTGCTCGCACGCCCGACAGGTGAGCATGACGTCGGTGTGCGAGTTCCCGCCTGCGTCCGTCGTGATGATCACGCCGTCGGCGCCAAGCTCCTGCGCCCGCATGGTGGCCGCCTCGGCGGCGCGCTGCTTGTCGTCCGCCGACTGCTCGTAGCCGCGCATGAGGACGACCCCCGCGAAGTCGAGACGTTCGCCGTGCTCTCTGTAGAGGCTGCGGATGAGCGAGTTGCGCTGGAAGAAGACCGTCGGGTTGCGCATCGCAGCCCAGTGATACTCGCCGCACGTGACCGCGCCGTCGAGGAGCTCCGCCGGGTCGATCACGCGAGGGAGTCCCGCCTGGCCCGCCGGCTGCCCGTAGACGAACTGGTAGTACAGCGGACCAAGGTCGGAAAGCTGGATCAGCGCGGCGATGCGCGGCAGCCCGCCGTCGACCTCGCCGAGCTCGAAGCCCTCGACGCGCTGAGGCTCGGCCTCCAGCGTCGCGGCCGCGAGTCGTTCAGCGAGAGCGAGCGTCTCGGTTCGCGCGTGCACCTCTACCTCGTCGTTTCGCGCCTCCTCAGGAGGCCGGAACGTCAAGACGACGCAGGTCTCGCCCGCAAACGGGGTGTACGCGGCGCCCGGCCCTGCCAGATCCACGATCGACTCCTGCTCGTGCAGCGGCCTCTCCTCGGCTGCGAAGTCGAGACAGGAGAGCACGACCACGCCGTCGAGACGATTTGTCCGCCCCTCACCCGACTTCCCCTGGGTGGGAAAAGCTGCCCGCCCGTCGGGGCGAATGCGCGGCTCGACCGCGTCGAGCACGTGGGTGACGCGCACCGGTGAGCCCGGCAGGACGATCTCCACGTCGGCGCCCTCGACCGAGGCGTCGCCGAGAAGGTCGGCGGAAAAGGATGCGAGCTCCCAGGCCATCAGCGGTTCGATTCTCCCGGCCGGGTACACGCTCGGCAACTAGGCACGGACACGCTCGTTCTCCGGATCGTAGAGCGTGTCCCGCGCAACTTCCGCGGGAATGAGCTCGCCGAAGACCTCGATGCCCAACTCGGCGCCTTCCTCGAGCCCGGCCGGGACATAGCCGAGTGCCACGTTACGACCGACGGTGAACCCGTACCCCGCGCTGCGGACGCGACCGACCACGGCGCCGTCAGAGTGGATCGCCTCCCCGCCGTAGACCGTCTCGTAGCGCTCGTTGCCGACGAGCAGGGTGCGCAGGCGCCGCTCGGGCTCACGGCCCTCGAGCGCTGCCCGGCCCGTGAAGTCCTTGTCCCAGGCGACGCAGAAGTCGAGGCCCGCCTCGAGAGGGGTGTCGCCCGCGGTCAGGTCGGTGCCGAAGTAGCGGTAGCCCTTCTCGAGCCGCAGGGACTCGAGCACACGATAGCCCCCGGGCGATATCCCGTACTGCCCGCCGGCTGCAACGAGCCGGTCCCAGACCTGCACCGCCCAGTCGCGCTCGACGTAGAGCTCGAAGCCGAGCTCGCCCACGTAAGTGATCCGCTGCGCGAGCACAGGCGCGCCGCCGACCCTGATCTCCTTGCCGCGCCTAAACGGCAGCGCCTCGCCGGACACGTCGTCTTCCGTGACCGCCCGGAGAACGGCGCGTGCGTGGGGGCCCCAGACCCCGACGACAGCCAGCTCGTCGGTCACGTCCCGGATCTCGAGCTCCTCGCCCTCACGCCGGGCGAGCTCGAGCCAGCCGCGGTCCGACTCGACGGCGCCCGCGCCCGTGATGACGCGGAAGCAGTCCTCGGCGAGCCGGGTCACCGTGATATCGGCCACGATGCCGCCCCGCTCGTCGAGCAACTGCGTGTACACGACGGCTCCGACCGGCCGGTCGATGCGGTTGTCGGCCGCACGCTCGAGCAGCGCGAGCGCCGCGGGGCCCGAGACCTCGAGCTTGCCGAACGAGGTCATATCGATGATCCCGACGCGCTCCCTGAACGCGCGGTGCTCCTCGGCGAGGAGCTCGAGGTAGGGCGGCGCGGCCCACCCGAACTCGCGCTGGTCGGCGCCCGCCCGCCGCCAGGTCTGACCCGGGCGGAAATAGTCCGCCCGCTCCCAGCCGTTCTTCGTACCGAAGACCGCGCCGAGCTCCTGGAGGCGCCCGTGCAGCGGACTGAGCCGCTGCGGCCTCCCCCACTCGTCCGTATCGAGCGGATAGCGCAGGCGGTAGTAGTACTTGTAGACCTCCCGGGCGGCGGCGGTGGTGAAGTCCGGGTCGCGGTAGGGAGCGCCGAAGCGCCAGGGGCGGTAGCCCTGGACGTCGAGCTCGCTCTCGCCGGCGGTGATCAGCTCGGCGGCCGTCTTGCCCATCCCCCCGGCGCCGCCGAAGCCGTTCAGCGAGAGGCCCGCCGCGAGCCAGAAGCCCCGCACGCCCGGGACCGGGCCGAGCAGAGGGTTCCCGTCCGGCGTCATCGCGTCGGGATGGCAAACGAGGGCGATCATCCCCGCGTCCGCGAGGAACGGGAAGCGGCGGATCGCACCCTCCATCAGCGGGCGAAACCGCTCCTGGTCGGGTGGGAGCGAGATGCCGCCGTGCTCCCAAGGAACCCCGTCCTCCCAGCGCGCGACCGGATTCGCCTCGTAGCCGCCGAAGAGCATCCCTCCCCCCTCGGCCTTGCCATAAATGAGGTTGTCCGTGTCCCGGAAGCAGGGCAGCTCGCGCGCCAGCTCGTGCCCGGGCACGGCGGCCAGCGCGATGTGCTGATGGTCGACCGGCACGGAGGGAGTGAACGCCCCGACCATGGCGGCGACCTGCGGCGCCCAGATCCCGCACGCGTTGACGACGCACTCGGTCTCGATGGGCCCCTGGTCCGTCTCCACTCTCCGGACCTCGCGGTCGAGACCGAGCTCGACTCCGGTCACGCGCCGGCCGGTGCAGAAGCGCACGCCGAGCTCCCGAGCGGCGTTCGCGAGGGCGTAAGTCGCCGTATGGGGGTCGACGGCGCCGTCGCTCGGGATCCAGACCGCCCCGTGGAGAGACTCCGCCGACGCGGCCGGCATCAGGTTCACCGCCTCCTCGGGAGGCACGATCTCCACGTCGAGGCCGATCGCCCGGGCACGGCTCGCGCCGCGCTGCAGCTCCTTGAGGCTCTCCGGGCTCGATGCGATCCGCAGGCTGCCAACCGTCTCGAAGACGTCGAGCTCGCGGTAGAGCTCCACGCTGTAGCGGCGGAAGCGCATCATCGTCGGCGATGGGTTGAACTGGGTCACGAGCCCGGCCGCGTGACACGTGGAACCGCTGGTCAGCTCGCCCTTCTCGACGAGCACCGTGTCCGTCCACCCCGCCTTCGCGAGGTGATAGGCGACACTCGTTCCGGTGATGCCGCCACCGACAACGACGACTCTCGCCCGCTCCATGCGATAGAAACCTACGCCACGTGGAGAGCGGCGCGCAGATCGACGAGATTCTGGAGCTCGTTCCCGAGCTCACCGGCACGGATTCCGTCTCCGAGCTCGCCGGCGGCCTCACGAACACGAACTACAAGGTCGAGTCCGACGGGCGGGCGTACGTCGTGCGCGTTTCGGCGAAGGATGCGGGCCTGCTCGCAATCGACCGCGAGAACGAATACGAGAACACGGTTGCCGCGGCCGAAGCCGGCGTGGGAGCCGCCGTGGTGGCGCACCTCCCCGAGCAAGGCGTGCTCGTGCTCGAGTTCATCGAGGGACAGACTCAGAGCCCGGAGGATCTGCGTCGAGGCGACAAGCTCGACTGGGTGGCGGCGGCCTGCCGCAAGCTCCACGGCGCCCGCCGCTTCCGCGACGACTTCAACATGTTCCGCATCCAACAGCGCTACCTGGCCCTCGTGCAGGAGCGGGGCTTCCGGCTGCCCGACGGCTACGTCGACTACGAGCCGCAGGTGCGCCGGATCGAGGAGGCGATGGCAGCCCGAGACGAGGGGACGGTCCCGTGCAACAACGACCTCCTCGCCGAGAACTTCATCGACGTGGGCGACCGCTTCAGGCTGATCGACTACGAGTACTCGGGCAACAACGACGCCTGCTTCGAGCTCGGAAACGTCTGGAGCGAGGCGAACCTATCCCTCGAGCAGCTGGACGAGCTCATCGCCCATTACTACAGACGGCCGCTCGCGAACAAGGTGGCGCGCGCTCGCCTGTGGGGACTGATGTCGAAGTACGGCTGGACACTCTGGGCGTCCATCCAGGACGGCGTCTCCGACATCGACTTCGACTTCTGGGGCTGGGGGATGGAGAAGTACGAGCGCGCGGTCGCCGAGTTCGAGGGCTCCGACTTCGAACGCCTGCTCGCCGACGTCCAGAAAGAGGATTGACGGGGCGCGCCGCCGCGGCGCGCCCCGTCGAAGCTCCGGCTACTCGGCCGGAATCTCGTTGTAGACCATCTTCAGGTCCATGCCCTGCCGGCGGCGGACGATCCGCGAGACGACGTAGATGGCGAGCGCGACGGCATAGAGGCAGCCCATGTAGACGAGGGAGCCCTTGTCGTTCGAGCCGTAGACGTCGTCCTGCAGCCACTTGTAGATGCAGAACCCGAGGAAGGCGAGGAAGGCGGCTCCCGCGACCGTGATCAGAGGCAGCCCGGCCACGTTGTACCTCGCGATCGGGGAGGCGTTGTAGATCTCAGGTTTCCTCCACGGCAGCACCATCGCTGCGACGGTCGAGCCGACGAACGTCACGGCTATGACGAGCGTGGCGTCGAGCGTCCACGTCGTGAAGGTCGAGTTGTACGCGTAGAAGTACGCGATCACGAGCGATGGCACGAACATGATCAGGATCGCGTAGTAGGGCACTCCGTTGCTCGAGACCTTGGCCGCCCACTCCGGGAGGATGCGGTCGAACGCCGTCGCGAAGATGACCCGGCTCGCGGTCAGGAACACCGTCCCCACCCAGCCGAAGAACCAGAGCGACATGAGCAGGATGACGATGAACTGGAGCCAAGGGCTGATGAAGAACGTCGCAAGCGTCACGGGATAGGGCCAGACCCCGCCCATCGAGTCGGTTCCCGACCAGAAGGCGTTGTTCGCCGAGTTGTAGAAATCCCAGCCCATCGTCTTGGCGATGAGCAGGAAGAAGATCACCGCCGCGATCGACGTCACGACGAGCGCCCCCGCCATCGCATAGATGTTCTTGCGGAAGTCGGAGGCCCCCCGCACCTCGCCGTAGAGGGTCGCGCCCCAGTTCGACCAGAGGTTGAAGAACGCGATCATCGGGATCAGGAGCACCGTCGTCCCGAAGGCCAGGCTGCCGAGGTTGTCGGCCCCGTCGTAGTTCCCCTTGTCGAGAGTGGCCTGATACGCGTTCCCGCTCGCCCCGTACTGGTCGTGGGCACCGGAGTTGAACGCGTTGATGAATGCATCCTTCGAATGGAAGAGCAGCAGCCCGAAGACGATCGCCAGGCCGAGCACGCCGCCGAAGAAGCAGAACTTCTGCAGCTTGGCGTAGCCCCTCATTCCGAGCGAGATGAAGAACGCGGCGAGGACGGCGGTGATGACCGAGGCCGTGAAGATGCCCTTCGGCTCACCCCAGAACGTGATGCCGCGATCCCAGCCGATGACGGCGGCGAGCGGCTGGAAGAACTCCTTCACGAGGATGTTCGCGTAGATGGGGACCCAGTGCCAGTTGATGAACCACCAGCCGCAGACCGCGAGCACGAAGCCGATTCCTCCGCCGATCACACGGCTGACCCAGACGTAGTCGCCGCCCGCACGCGGCATGACGGCTATCAGTGACGAGTAGACGATCGTCTGGAAGAGGAGGTAGGCGCCCGAAAGGAGCACGGCCCAGAGGAGGCTCGCCTTCGGGATGAACGGCCCGAAGGAGAAGATGTAGAGCCCGAGCGTGATCAGGTTGATCGAGAAGGTCGCATAGATGAAGGCGTCTTGGACCGACCAGCCGCGTACGAGGCCGGTGGCCTTCCGTACGAAGAGCGAACGCTCCTGATACGGCATTTCACCCGCTGTCGTCGCCATGCAGTTCTCCTCCTATCCGCTAGTGAGCATGAAGCGCTTGACCTTCTTCTTGCCGTCGAGGTCGATCACGGCTCCCAGCAGGTCGCCTTGCTCGTACGAGCTGCCGGGGTTGATGCAAAGGGTGCGGCCGATACGCGTCGAGGCCTTGCATTCGTGAATATGGCCGTGGAGAGACAGTGCCGGCTCGAAATCTTCGATCGCCTGCCGGACGGCGGTCGACCCGACAGGCTTGGTCGCCCGGCCCGCATCCTTCAGTCTCATGTCGTCCGTCAGATCGGGCGCCTCGTCGAGGCCCGAATTGTATGGAGGGCAGTGGAAGCTGAAGATCGTCCGCTCGGGGTCAGCGGTGACTTGTCCCACAACCCGCGAGATCCGCTCGGCGAGCTGCGGCTCGTCCTCCTCGCGGTAGGTGTCCCACGGCGTCCGGTTCGACCAGCCGGTCGAGGCCATCTGGTAGCCGTCCAGGTCGACCACGCGCCCCTCGGCGAGCTCGACTTTGCGGGCCTGCTGGACCACCTCGTCGATGTCGAGCTGGTCGTCGTTGCCCGGGCAGACGAAACAGCGAATGCCCGTGCCCTCGATACGCTCGTCCGCGAGCGCCATCCAGCGCTCGACCGTCTTCAGCATCCGGTCGTGGAAGAGGGCGTGCCAGCGGGGCTCGTCATCGGCCAATTCCTTGAGCTCCTCCGGCGTCGTGCGGAACGGGTAATAGCCGCGGCGACCGACCGCCTCCTCGAAAGCGGCGACCGCCTCCTCGCCGTCGAGCACCTCGCGGTTGTCGAGAAGCGTTGCGTGCCAGCGGCCGTTGCCGTCGTGAATGACGGGAACCAGGGCCTTGCCCGTCATGTCGCCGCCCAGCACGATCACGTCGGCGTCGTAGTGCTTGCCGCTGTTCAGGAACTTCCGCCAACAGGTCTCGGACCCGTGGATGTCGGTGGCGAAGAAGAGGCGCATGCGCTCCCTAGCCGGGGCATTGTTCGACTTTTAGGGGCCTCCTGCAACCTCTTCGGGCAAGTCGTACCAGCGTTTGCGGTCGCCGATCTTCGCGCGGAGCCTCCAGGCGCGCGACTTCGGCTGCGCTTCGATGCGGTCGAGGAGCGCGTCGAGCCGCTCGTCGAGCCGGGCGCGGTCGGGCACCTCGAACGTGTCCGCGAAAGCACGGCACGACGCGAGATTCTGGGTGATGGTGCGCCAGAGCCCCCAGTCGGCGGCGCAGAGCTCGGCGACCCGCGCTGCGTTGAGCGAGTCGCCATCCTCGCCTCCGACAGGATGGTCGTGGAGGAGGGCGAGGGTGTCGCGGACGTCCTTCTCGTTCAGCTCGATGACCTGGAGCTTCGTCAGGAGCAGCTCCGCGAGCGGAATCGAGGTCGGGTCGACCTCGATCCGGGCCTCGAGCGGGATCTTGTGGCACATGGAAAAGGCGCCGACGAACACGTCCACCTGGCGGCCGTTGTCGTCGTCGAAGAAGAGGAGGCGCTCGCCGCCGTGCAGCGCGTTGAAGGCGGTATGCGGGGCATAGCCCTCGGTGCGGAGTAGATCGGTCGTGCGCCCGACGCCTTTCTTCGTCGTGACGAAGTCGAGGTCCGCGTAGCTCCGGGCGAAGGCGGTCGGCAGCTCGCCGGGCGCGCGCAGCTTGATCGCAACGCCCCCGAGCAACCGCAGCGGCACCTGCTCCGCCTCGGCGCGCGCCAGGATCCGCCTTGCCTCGGCGACGACATCCGAATCGATCGTCACGCCGTCTGCGCGAGCAGCGCCTCGCCCTCTCGTAGGTACGCCTTCGCGTCGACCGAGCGGTAAAAGGCGAGTGCGCGCTGGAGCTCGCGGTCTCCCTCGGCCCGGCGACCGGCGGCGATCAGAGCCTCGGCGGCCCGGAGGCGCGCAAACGCCTCGTCGGGGAGGGAGCCGGTCTCGGCGTAGATGTCAGCGGCCTGCACGAAGTCTCCGCGGATGTAGGCACCGGCAGCCTCGATCCAGCGTGTTTGCACCCGGGCGGCTGCCCCCAACGCATCGAGCTCGGCCCCGCGGCCAAGTGCAGAGAGCACCTCGGCGGCGTCAGCGAACGACTGCAGATGTGACTGGAGCACCGTCCGCGGTCGATCGCGCCAGAGGCCGAGGAGCTCGTCGATCAACAGGATCGCATCGTCCGAGCGGCCCGTGGCCCGGGCCGCGCGCGCTGCGAAGGCGAGGGCTGGATAGAGCACCTGAGGATCCCCGATCGAGCGAGCCCGCTCGAGCGAGCGATAGGCCTCCTCGAGGGCGTCGACCTCGCCCCGAGCGAGGGCTATCCGGGCCTTCACCTCGCGAGCCTGAACGTCCATGTAGCTCGGAGAGCCGCCCTCGGCTGCCCCCAGCATCTCCTCGGCCAGTCTCAGAGCTTCGTCCCAGCGGCCCATCCAGTAACGCGCGACGACGCGCTCTCCCCGGAGGAACTCTGCGACGTCGGCCGGCCCCACCCGCTCGGCGACGCGCAGGCCTTCGGCCCGGAGCTCTATAGCGCGGTTCAGATCGCCGAGGTAGTTGGATACCGCCTCCGCCAAGTTTCCGTACGCGCCTCCGATTTGAGCAGGGCCGTGTTCCAGGGCCAAACCGACGGCGCGTTCGAGGACGGCGATCCCTTCGAGGTCTCCTGAGTCGACCAGGGCGATGCCCATGACTTTCAGCACCTGCGCCTTGCGCTCGTGCAAACCGAGCCTCTCGGCGATCTCGAGAGCGTCGCGGGCGAGCCGAATCGACCCTTCCCCGTCGCCGGACATGAGTGCACCCGCGGCGAGCTGACCCAGGGCATACGCGGTCGAGGCCGTTTCCGGCAGACCTTCGAGAAGCTCTGCCGCCCGTGCGAGATGCACAGCCTCGCGCTCCCGCTCGCCTCTGTTCCCGAAGTACTCGCCCAGCAAGACCTCGGCTTCTGACTCCCCCGCACGGTCTCCGGACGCGACGAAGGCCTCGCGTGCCTCGTCCATGACCTCTTTGCCCGACGCATCGGCCCAGAATTTGGCCTTGCCCAGACGGAGCAGCAGGGTGGGCCGCTGCGGATCCTCACGCGGCCAGAGGGTCAGCGCGGACTCGTAGAAGCGCACGGCAGCCGCGTATGCGTTTAGGGCAAGCGCCCGATCTCCGGCTTCGCGGAGCGCCAGTCGGGCAGGCTCGGCGAACTCGGTTGCATCCTGCCCAGCCGCTTGCGCGAGTTCCAGGGCGCTCAGATAGTGGTGGGCAAGCATCTCCGCCCGATCCTCGGAGCGGTCGGGGCTCAGCGAGGCGATCCACTCGGCAGCGGCTCTGTGCTTGGCGGCGCGTCGTGCGCGCGGGATCTGTCCGTAGGCGACGTCGCGGACGAGCACGTGCAGGAAGATGTACTGATCCTCTCCGGCAACGGAGGAACGCCGCTCACGCCGGACGAACTCCTTGCGCCCGAGCGTGCGCAAGCGCTCCTCTACAGGCCCTCGTTCGGAGCCCCCCACGATTGCGACGGCGCCGGCCCAGAAGACCTTCCCGAGGACCGCGGCATTCTGAACCAGCGCCTTCTCCTCGGGTGACAGCGCATCGAGCCTCGCAGCCACGATGCCTTGCACCGACTCGGGCAACGGGAGATCGTCAGCTCCCTCGAACCGCCAAGCTCCGTTCTCGCGACGAAGGAACCCGCGATCCTGGAGCATCCGGACGTACTCCTCCGCGTAGAGGGGATTGCCCTCCGCGCGGGCTAGAAGAGCCGTCTGGAGCTCCGCCGGGAGAACGGCCTGCTCCAGGAGTCCGGCGACGAGACGCGCCGTGTCGTCCTGCGTCAGCGGTGAGAGCGAAAGCGTGGTCGCGTTCGGCTTGCCCCCGCCCCACCCCGGGCGCCTGCTCAGAAGCTCCGGGCGCGCGACGCAGACGACCAGCAACGGCACTGCGCTCGCCCACTCGAGGAGGTCGTCGACGAAATCGAGCAGCCCGTCGTCGGCCCAGTGCAGGTCCTCGAAGACGAGCACGAGCGGACTGCGCTCGGCCAGATGCTCGAAGAAGCGGCGCCAGGCACCGAAAGCCTCGCCCTGCCGATCCCCCGTCGCCTGCGCCTCGTCCTCGAGTCCCACGAGAGGGCGCAGGTGGCTCTCGATCCAGTCGGCTTCGCTTTGGTCGGCGACAACGTTCTCGACCGAGCGCCGAAGCTTCTCGACGGCGGCCTCAGCCGAATCGGTCTCGAGGATTCCCGCCTGGGCCTTGACGATCTCGGCCAGCGCCCAGAAGGTCACCCCCTCCCCGTAGGGGAGCGATCTACCTTGGCGCCAGAAGATGAGCTCCGGATCCTGATCGACGGCTGCGGAAAGCTCGAAGACGAGCCGACTCTTTCCGATCCCCGGCACGCCGACCAGCGTGACCAGCTGCGAGGCGCTCTCGGTCCGGACGCGTGACAGCGCATCGAGGAGCACATCGAGCTCCTGCTGGCGCCCGACGAGGGGTACGCGCCCGCGCAGGCCGATGTCGACCCCGTAGCGCGCGCGGGGCTCCAGCACCTCCCACACCTTGACCGGCTCGGCTTTGCCCTTGGCGGGGACGGGGTCGGCTTCGCGATACTCGATCGTCCTTTCGGTCGCGCGGTAGGTCGACTCGCCGACGAGGATGCCGTTGACCGGGGCCGAGGCCTGGAGCCGCGCAGCCGTGTTGACCACGTCTCCGGAGGCCATGCCCTCACCCTCGGAGGGATTGGCCCCGAGGGCGATCAGCGCCTCGCCCGTGTTCACGGCGATGCGGACGTGAAGCTCGAGTTTCGGGTCGACTTCGTTCAGCTCCGTCAGCCCATCCCTGATTGCGAGCGCCGCGCGGACGGCGCGCTCGGGATCGTCCTCGTGGGCGACCGGCGCGCCGAAGAGCGCCATGACGGCGTCGCCGATGAACTTCTCGACCGTGCCGCCGCGGCGCTCGAGCTCCTGCCGCAAGCGCGCGTAATAAGGGGACAGCATCGCGCGCACGTCCTCGGGATCGAGCTGCTCGGCGCGGCTCGTGAAGCCCACCAGGTCGGCAAAGAGCACCGTGACGACCTTGCGCTCCTCCCTCGCTTCCGGGCTCGCAGTCAGCTCGGAGCCACAAGCAAGGCAGAAACGGGCGACCTCGGGGTTTTCTTGCCCGCAGTTGGCGCACGTACGCATCGCCGAGAAGCCTAGGCGGATCACTTCGGTCCTTCTAGTGGGGTCTCTCTAGACTCGCGCGATGACCGTCGCCTTCTCCGCACAGGCACTCGCCAAGCACTACGGCAGCGTGCGCGCCCTCGCGGGCGTCGACGTGACGGTCGATGAAGGCGAGCTCGTCGGCCTCCTCGGCCCGAACGGCGCCGGCAAGTCGACACTCGTGAAGATCGGCTGCGGTCTCGTTCGCCCCAGCGGCGGCTCGGCCGTCGTCTGCGGCGCCAGGGCGGGCTCCCGGGAAGCGCGGGCCGCGATGGGCTACCTCGCCGAGCTCTTCCGCTTCCCCGGGTGGTGCTCGGCAGACGAGCTGCTGGAGCTCCACCAGCGACTCGCGGGCTCGACAGGCGGTGAACCGGAGCGCACCGAGCTCCTCGAGCTCGTCGGCCTCTCGGATGCCCGCGGCCGCCACGTCGAAGACATGTCCAAGGGCATGCAGCAGCGCCTCGGGATCGCGCAGGCGCTCGTCGGGACCCCGCGAATGCTCTTTCTCGACGAGCCCACGAGCGCGCTCGACCCCGCCGGCCGCCGCACGGTCCGGGGTCTCCTCGAGGAGCTGCGCCGTCGAGGCGTGGCGGTGCTGCTGAACTCCCATCTCCTTTCGGAGGTCGAGCTCGTCTGTGACCGGGTCGTGATCATCCACCGGGGGGAGGTGGTGGCAGCCGGCAGGCCGCAGGAGCTGGCGAAGCCTCGCGGGGTGGAGATCGACCTCGAGGGAGGCACCCGGCATTTCGAGGGAACGGGCCGTGAGGACGTCCCTCGGATCGTCGCCGACCTCGTCGCGGCGGACGAGAAGGTGTACGGGGTCCGCGTCCTGACGAGCACCCTGGAGGAGATCTACCTCGAGGCGGTCGAGGGGGAGTCGAGCTGAAGGGCGTGCTCGTGATCGCGTCCTATGCGCTGCAGGAAAGCCTGCGCCGCAAGGTGCTGCTGATCGTACTCATCCTCACGGCGGCGTTCCTCGGCCTCTACGGCTTTGGGATCTACAAGGCGTACGAGACGATCGACCCCAACTCCCGGGAGGCCATCGGGCCCTCGAGCGTCCTGATCGACACGAGAATCCTCTTCAGCGCGACCCTCTTCGGCCTCTCGATGTTCGGGGTGCTCTTCCTCGCCACCGTGCTGGCGATCTTCTTCACTCATGCGGTCGTGCGCGGCGACGCGGAGCGCGGGCTGCTGCAGCCGCTCGTCGTTCGGCCGGTGGGCCGCACGAGCGTGCTCGCCGGTCGTTTCCTCGCCGGCGCGTTCGCGTGCTCGCTCTATGTGGCTGTCGTCTACGCGGGCGGTCTCTTGATCACGCACGCCGTGACGGGATGGTGGCCGGACCGGATCGTCCTACCTGCGGTCGAGCTCGCGGGCGCGGTGATCGTCCTCGTCGCGCTCTCACTCGTCGGCTCCGTCTTCCTCTCGGCGATCGCCAACGGGATCGCGATCTTCATGGTCTTCGGCGCAGGCCTCGTCGCCGGCCTCCTCGGCCAGATCGGCGAGGCGCTCGACTCCGACAGCCTCAAGACGATCGCGAAGGTCTCCTCATGGGTCCTCCCCTTCGAGGCCCTCTACCAGGACGCTCTCAACGCCATCACCGCCGAGACCGAAGGCTTCACCAAGGCCGCGCTTTCCCTGGGGCCGTTCGGAGGCGCCCAGGCGGCCGGAATCTCGCTTGCTCCCTACGTCCTAGGCTATCTCGCGGCTCTCGCTCTCCTGGCGGTGGCAGGCTTTTCGAGACGAGATTTGTAACCCCTCCGGGGGAGGGAAGGCTCGCGGTCCGCAGCCTACTCTGAGCCTGTGTGGGAGCTGGTTCGTTCTCTCGAGGACGATGTTCGCTCGCTCGAAGACGACGAGCGGGCCGCGACGGCATTCCTCTGGCTCGGGGGCGCCGGGATCATCACCTGGTTCGCCACCGCAGCGGTGGCCGACTCGCTCCTGCCCGCGACGAGCCTGGCCTCGCTCCTGAGCGTCGTCTTCGGCGTCGTCGGGTGGCGCGCGGCGAGGCAGGGGGTGCCGCGCGAGGCAAGCACGGTCATCGGGATCGTCCTCGCCCTCATCCTCGGGCTCGTCTGGCTCTTCCTCGTTCTCTCGCTCGTCGCGAAGATTCTTTAGAGAACCGGCTCGAGGATCTCGTCGATCCGGCTGAGCGTCTCCGGCGGCAGCTCGATCCCGCCCGCAGCCACGTTCTCGTCCACCTGTTCCGGCCGGGATGCTCCGACGATCGCGCTCGAGACGCCGGGCTCGCGCAAGACCCAGGCGATGGCCATCTGGGCCATCGTGATCCCGAGCTCGTCGGCGAGCGGACGGAGATTCTGCACCGCCTCCAGCAGGTCGTCCCGCATGAAACGCTCCATGAAGCCGGAGTCCCCCGGCGTGGCGGCGCGGGTGCCGGCAGGAGGCTGCTCGCCCGGCTTGTACTTGCCGGCGAGGACGCCCTGTGCGATCGGCGAGTACACGACCTGGCCGATTCCGAGCTGCTTGGAAACGGGCAGCACGTTCTCCTCGATGTCGCGCGTGAGCATGGAGTACTCGGGCTGGTTGGAAACGATCGGATCGAGGTTGAGCTTGTGGTGGAGCCGGTGCGCCTCGTCGAGGAGCTCGGCGGGCCACATCGACACCCCGACGTAGAGCGCCTTGCCCTGCGTGACGATGTCGTCGAGGGCACGGAGCGTCTCCTCGAGTGGAGTCGTCTCGTCCGGGCGGTGGCACTGGTAGAGGTCGACGTAGTCGACGCCCAGGCGCCGGAGCGAGGCGTGACACTGTTCCATGATGTGCTTGCGCGAGAGCCCGCGGTCGTTCGGGCCGTCTCCCATCGGGAAGTAGACCTTCGTGGCGAGCACGTAGTCGTCGCGGCGGAAGTCCTTCAGCGCTCGTCCGGTTACCTCCTCGGCCGCGCCACGGCGGTAGACGTTCGCCGTGTCGAAGAAGTTGACGCCGAGCTCGAAGGCGCGGTGGATGCACTGGGTCGCCGCCTCGTCGGCCACGGAGCCTCCGTACGTGAGCCACGAGCCGAGGCCGATCTCCGAGATCCGGAGGCCGGAGGCGCCGAGCTTCCTGTAGCGCATGCCGCCCTGTCTATCAGAGCGGCAGCGCTCTCAGTCGGGACGGCCGGATTCGAACCGGCGGCCTCCGCGTCCCAAACGCGGCGCTCTAACCAGGCTGAGCTACGTCCCGCTTCCGCCTGAATGTTCGCACAGCATGGCAATTGGCACAGACGAGCTCGCACTTTGAGATCTCGTCGAGGATCGTCCGACGGCTGTGACGGCTCAGGAGGGCGCTGACCTCGGCGACCTTGTCCTCGCCCGGAAGGTGATCCCATGTCATAGCAGCGGGGTGGAAAGAGCCACCACAATCGGCGCAGGGCTTTCCTGCCTTGAGCTGCCGGTACCACTCCGCCATCTCGAGATGCCGAGAACGCTTTTGAATCAGGCGCCGGTCGCGTGTGCGTCGGTGATACGCAGAGTCGTAGTCGCGCCGGCAGTTCTTGCACCACGTCTGATGGCCAGCTCCTCGGCGATGAAACTCTCCGAGAGGCTTCTGCGCGCCGCATAGTCCACATCGCTTCACGTGTACGAGATTGGTGCGCGTTGCCGACGTTGCTAACGGGGAAACCGACTCATCGCGGCGTTAACGTCCGGCGCCGTGGCCGCGCGAGCCGGTGCTCGCCGGCGTCATCGCCTACGCCTGGCCCCGGGGAGGAGATCAGCGACGTGCAGATCCTGGGCGGAATCCTCGTGCTAGGCGGGATCGCGCTACCACAAACAGCCAGATTTGGAGCGTTTTAAGGAGTTTGGAGCGGATTAAAGGAATGTCATACGGGGCCGACTTAACGATTTCCGAACCAAGAAATAAAGGACTCCGTACCTCATTCAAAAGCTCTCAAGACACTTTTGGATAACGCTGCCGGTGGTGCCCCCCCGTCGCCCAGTAGGAGTGGCCCTCGCTTTGCTGGTTTGTGCTCTTTGCGTCTTCGTCGCAACGGCACGGCCGGCCCCGGCGCGAGGCGCCACGCGAGCCGAGCATCACCTCCTGCGCGTGCTCAACCACGTCCGCGCGAACCACGGGCTCCGGCGTTTTCGGGTTGGATCTTCGATGCAGAGCGGCGCTCACTACTGGGCGCGCTACCTGCTCCGTAGCGACAGCTTCTACCACGGAAGGCTCCAGGTCGCGACGGCCGAGAACATTGGCTGGCTCACCTGCCGCCGCGACTGGGCCCACTATCTCACGCGCATGTGGCTGAACAGCTACGACCACCGGATTCACCTCCTCGACCCGAGCAACCGGTATATCGGGGTCGGCGTCTCCACCGGCCGCTGGGGCGGCTACGGCTGCGTGCGGATCGGCGTCACCCGCTTCCACTAGGTCTTAAGCGGTCTCGAAAAGCGCCTTGAGCTCGGAGAGGCGCTCGGTGCGCAACTGCTCCCGCTCGCCGCGTTCCACGGCGTCGACCACCTCGCGCACGAGCTTTGCCAGCTCGAGCGGGTTGAACGGCTTGGTGATGTAGTCGAGGCCGCCCGCGTCCATGCCCCGGACGCGGTCGCGCAGATCGGCTCGCGCGGTCAGGAAGATGATCGGTATTGCACTGGTCCCCTCATCCGCGAGCAGCTGCTCCGCGACGTTCCAACCGTTCAGGCCGGGCATCATCACGTCCAGGAGGATCGCGTCGGGCTTCTCCCTTCGGGCGGCTTCGAGGCCCGTGACTCCGTCCTCCGCCTCGAGCACCTCGATCCCCTCGGCCTCGAGGTTCACCTTGCAGAGGAGGCGGATCGGGGCTTCATCGTCGACGATCAGCGTTTTCATCCGGTGCTCGCAGCAGGCTCGGGCTCTCGCGTGACTTCTCCTTTCCCTTCTCTCGCTATCGGCACCTCGAAGACGAAAGTCGAGCCGTTCCCCTCTTCTGACTCCACCCAGATGCGGCCGCCCATGGCAGCGAGCAGCCCGCGCGCGAGGAACAGGCCGAGCCCCGCTCCATGGGGGCTGTGCCTGACTGCCTCCTCGGCCCGGTAGAACTTCGTGAAGATGCGGGGCTGGTCGGCCCGGGCGATCCCGATTCCCTCGTCCGTGACGCGGATCTCCGCCGTGTCCGAGCGCCGGCGTGCAGAAACCGAGATTCGGCCCTCGTCCGGCGAGAACTTGACGGCGTTGTCTACGAGACTCATGACGATCTGGGCCAGCTTCTCCCGGTCGGCTCGAACGAAGACGGCGTTGTCCGGAACCTCGACGTCGAACGTGAAGTCTCGCTCGAGATGCTCCGTGAAGCGTGCGACGGCCTCATCCACAAGCTCTCCGAGGTTCGTGCTCGTGAGATTGAGACCGAGGGTACCTGTCTCGAGCCGGGCCACGTTCAGCAGGTCGTCGACGATGTTGATCAGGCGCTCCGACTCCGAGGCGATGTAGCCCAGGAAGGTTCCCCGCTCGGCCTCCGAGAACTCGACGTCGCCGCGGAGCAGAGTCTCCGCGAAACCGTAGATGGACGTCAGGGGCGTTCTCAGCTCGTGCGAGACCGTGGCGACGAAGTCCGACTTCATCTGCTCGACGACGCGCTCGTTGGACACGTCGCGGAAGGCGAAGATCCGCCCACCCACGTCTCCCGTGGCGTCGAGCATGATCGCCTCGGTCACGGAGAGCCACACCTCCTTGCCGCCTCGCATGAACGCCACCTGTCGCTCCCCGGGCCCCCCATCCTCGCCGGCGGCGAGCTCGCGCTGGAGGACGTCTGCGACGCGCCTGCCGAGCGCCTCCTCGGCCGGGACCCCCGTCACCTCCTCCGCCGTCCTGTTCCAGAGGACGATCGAGCCCTCGCGGTCGACGGCCACGATGCCGTCGGCGATGTTGGCGAGAATCGCCTCGCTGCGCTCCTTCTCCTCGGCGACGCGCGCATAGAGCTCCGCGCTCGAGAACGCGGCCGAACCGCTCGCAGCGAGCGCGGCGAGCGCCTGGGTCTCGTCATCTCGCCAGACGCGAGCCGACCGGTCGTAGACGGCGAGGACGCCGTTCAAGCCCCCTCCGTGGGCAAACATGGGAACGGCGACCACGCTGACGAGGCCTCCGCGCAGCAAGGAGTCCTCCCGCGCGAACCGAGGCGTCTCCCGCGCGTCGCCGACTGCCAGCGGCGCACGTGACTGAGCCACGACGCCCACGACACCCGCGGCCGAGCTCGACCGCGACCCGACGATTCCCTGGGTCGGCTGGCCATGCGCTGCGCGAGCCACGAGCTCGTCGTCTTCGAGCACGCGAAGCACCGCCGCCTCGGCGTCGAGAAGCTCGGGAGCTTCCCGCACGACCTCGGCAAACGCCTCGCTCGGATCGAGCTTCGTGGCGAGGAGGCTGCTGACGTCGGCCAGCCGCTGAGCGAAGCGCCCGGCCCGGCGCTCACCCTCGAAGAGCTCGGCGCGCTCGATCGCACCGCGGGCGGCGCCGGTCAGGCGACGCGCGAGAGCGAGATCGTCGTCCGAGAAAGCGCGGGGCTCGGGGAAGAGGACCACCGCTGCGTTCATCTCCCCGTGGGCGCCGGCGACGGGGGCGCAGAGGAGCGACCGGTAGCCGATGTCGGCCAGGAGATTGCGGAAGCCGATCGAGAAGCGGTCGTCGTTCTGGAGATCGCCCGCCGTCAGAATCCGCTCCCCCCGGGCGGCCGCGCCGAAGGGGGCCGCGTCGTCCGGCAACCCCCGCCCGAGCTCCTCGGCCAGGGCGCCGGGAAGCTCGTGCGCTCCGGTGACGTAAAGACGCTGGCCCCGTGGCTCGAGCACGACTGCGGCGGAGCCCCCGAGGGCTTCGGAGGCAGCCTGTGCGAGCGCGTCGAGCGTCTCCGGGAGCGAGAGCGTCGATCCCAGCACCTCGGCGATCTGGTAGAAGCCGCGCTGCACCTGGGCCTGCCGCTCGCGCTCCTCGAAGCTCTCCGCGTTGTGAAGAGCCAGTGAGGCCATCCTGGCAAACGTGTCGAGCAGCTCGAGGTCCGAAGCGTCGAACTGGCCGTTGTTGCGCGTGCAGACGCCCAGGACGCCCCGCTGCTCCCCGAGCCAGGTGATCGGCGCGTCCATCACCTCGGCGAAGACCTGGTAGTCCGAGCTCGGAGGGGGTTTCTCGGTCGCGGCGAAGTCGCGCTTGAGAACAGGACGACCCGACTCGATCACCGTCTTGAACGTTCCTTTGGGCGGGATCGTGCGCCCGACATTCCGGTCCGGCACACCGTGGACAGCCCGGCAGCGCAGGAGCTTGCGGCCATCGTCGAAGATCCAGCAGTCGGCGGCGTCTGCGCCGAAGAGGCTCACGAGCTCGTCCACGAGCCGCTGGATCACGGCCTCGAAGCGCAGATCGCTCGTCAGAGCCTGCGCGGCCTTGAGCAGCGCCGCTTGCTCCTCGACGCGGCGCTCGTTCTGGCGCAGGAGCTGGACGGTGTGAATCGCGAGCCCGACCTCACGCGCCATCGCCTCGGCAAGCGCGATCTCCCCAGCCGACCAGGGCCCCGGTTCGGGTCGGTGCAGGCTGAACACCCCGATCATGCGCTCGAAGACGAGGATGGGCGTAGCCAGAACCGAACGCGTTCCAAGATCGACGAGGGTGTCGCGGCCGCCAAGCGAGGAGTCGTCGAGCTCCGGCGCGGTGAGGACGTCCTCGATCGAGACGGTCTTCCCTTCCCGGGCAGCGAGGTTCGAGACGGGAAGACGCTCGGCCAAGGAGCTCAACGACCCGACTCCAGGAGCATCCCACTCGGCGTGAACCGGGAGCGGCCCACCCTCCTTGCCCAGCCGGATGAAGCAGCGAGAGACCCCGACCGCCCGTCCGACCTCCTCGACTGCGACGCGGAAGAGCGCGTCGAGGTCGAGCTCCGAGCGAACGCGCCGCGAGACCTCCGCCAGCAGCCGCTCGCGGTCGAGCGCCGACTGCAGCTCCTCTTGGGAGCGCGTGCGGCCGAGCGCGAGCGCCGTTTCGTTGGCGAGGTCGACCATCAGCTCCATCTCCCCCGAGGAGAAGAGGCGTGGCTCGGCCGATGCGACGGCCAGGACACCTGTGCAGCGCCCCTCCGAGAGGAGCGGGACGAAGGCGGCGCTTCGGGCGCCGACAGCGCTTGCAAGCTCCTGGTTGATGTTGGGCGACGAGGCGGCGTCGAAGACGGCGAAGGGAGCCCGGTCGCGAACCGCGGTGACGATCCCGCCAACATCCTGGTCGAGGTCGAGCGAGACCTGCCGCCACCAGGCTTCGTCGATGCCGTGACTCGCGAACCCACGCGCCCGGCGAGCATCCTCGTCCACCTCGGCGAGCATCGCCTTGTGCACCTGAAGCACCTGCTCGAGCTCCTCGAAAAGGTGCCGGGCGGCCTCGTGGCCGGTTCCGGTCTGCGTCAGCGCCGTCGAGAGACGGGAGATCGCAGCTGCCTCCCGCTGCCGTTCGGAAGCCTCCTCCTCTGCTTCCCGGACACGGGAGCCGGCCTGGACGAGCAGGCGGCGCTCACGCCAGCGGGCGATGACGATGACCGGAGGGATGAAGGCGAGCAGGATCAGCGCGAGCACCGGCCAGGGCGTCACGCCCCCCAGGAAGTCGTCGTCGTTGAGCTTCGCGCCGCCGACGACGCCGGCGAGGGAGCCCACGAGCACGAAGAGCGTCCACACTCCGAAGCCGAGCCACGAGAACCTGCTGGCCCGCCAGAGGTGTGGCGCCAGAGCCAGCGCCACTCCCAGATACAGCGCCGAAAGAAGCAGGAGCGGCCCGGCTTCGAGCACGATTACGCGCGTCGTGTGATCCACTGGGCACCAGTGATGATAGGCCTCGGCTCACGAGCCGTCGAGGAAGACGAGCGGGGGTCCTGTGGTTTTCAAAGATGGGCCGAAGGACCTATTGGCTTCCCCGGATGCCCTCGATAGCGTGCAGCCACTGGGCGATGCGAACCGCGGCTTGTGTCCCTGGCCATGTACGCCGCGGTGAGCAAATGTGGGAAGGCCCGCCGCGCTTACCCCCCCGAGCGGCGGGTCTTCTCGTTTAACAGAACCGCAACCTCCTAGTGACGCCCCGCGCGAGAGCGCTGGCTAGCATGGACTCAGGTGGTCAAGCGGCTCGTCCTCGCCTCGCCCAGAGGCTACTGCGCCGGCGTCGAACGGGCTGTCGAGATCGTCGCCCGGGCGCTCGAGCTGCACGGCGCCCCCGTCTACGTCCGTAAACAGATCGTCCACAACGCTCATGTCGTGCGGGATTTCGAAGAGCGCGGCGCCGTCTTCGTGGAGAGCGAGGAGCACGTGCCACCCGGCGCGACTCTCGTCCTGTCGGCGCACGGCGTTGCGCCGTCCGTCCACGAGAACGCGTCAAAACGAGGCCTCGAGACGATCGACGCCACCTGTCCCCTCGTCTCGAAAGTGCACGCCGAAGCGCGCCACTTCGCCGCGCGCGGCTACACCGTCTTCCTCGTCGGGCACCAGGGCCACGAGGAGGTCGAGGGAACGATGGGCGAGGCCCCCGACTCGATACTCCTCGTCGAGACGGCCCAGGACGCGGAGCGAATCCAGCCGGATCAGACCGCTTGCCTGGCCTACATCACGCAGACGACCCTCTCGGTCGACGACACGCGCGAGATCGTAAACGTGTTGCGTCGGCGCTTCCCCGAGATCGTCGGGCCCGAAAAAGCCGATATCTGCTACGCGACCACCAACCGGCAGCGCGCCGTCAAGCGCCTGCTCGGGCGCGTCGACCTCTTGCTCGTGGTCGGGTCCCGCAACAGCTCCAACTCGAAGCGGCTCGTCGAGGTCGCGCGAGCGCGGGGGGTCTCAGCCCACCTGATCGAAGACGAGAGCGCGATCGAGGAGTCCTGGCTCGAAGGCGTGGAGACCGTCGGGCTGACCTCGGGCGCATCGGCGCCGGATTCCCTGGTCCGTCGCGTCGTCGGTTGGTTCCGCGACCGCGGTGTCACCCAGGTGGACGAGCTCGAGGCACCGGCCGAGAACGTCTCCTTCCGGCTACCGCCTGAGGTAGGGACGCGCCGACTGGCTACCAGCTAGTAGCGGGCTGCTGGCCGGCCGGCTTGCCCGACCGGGTGAAGAGATGAACGAGAAGGCCGTCGGACGAGAGCGTCGCGACGAGCCGCCCTTCGTCGGCGAAGCCGATCCCCCCGGCGAACGCGCCCGAGGGAACCCGGAACGCGTTGACCAGCGTGTGGCCGCGCCAGATCTCGATGACCGAGCTCGCCGGGCCTCCGTACGGGAAGCCGTAGATCCCGAGCGCCGCTGTGCCGTCGCTCGCGCTCGCGACATACGCGATGTCGAAGGGGGCGCTCCCGAGGCCCGTCGGCAAGGCGTCACCAACCTCTTCCTCGCTCAGGTACGCACGACCGTCCTTCAGCACGCGCTGGCGCGTGAGGACGCCCACGGCGATCAGGCCCGAGGTCGCGCGATGGACCGCGACCGGCTCAGCGAGATCGACCGCCTGGTCGGCGACCGTCCGCTCCTTCGGCGCGGCGCGGAAGGCATCGGCCGCCGCGAGCGCGGCCAGGACGAGCACCGCGAGCACGACGAGCCTCGTCATTCGGCCTTGCGCACCGCCAGCTTCTCGCCGACCTCGATCGAGAGCGCAAGCGTCTCGGCCTTGATCCAGTCCTCGTGGACGAGCAGATCGCGGTCGCGCTCGGGAATGGTGAGCACGATGCGGTCGGTGATCTCGAGACCCTCCTCCTGCCTGAGCCTCTGCGCGGAACGGATCAGGTCGTAGACCCGTCCCTCGAGGACCAGCTCGTCGTCCAGGCGGGTGTCGACCGCCACGATGTAGTCGTCTCCGTACTCGACCGCCCAACCTTCCTTGGGGAGATAGTCGAGCGTGAACTCGCCGCGGCTGAGCACGAAGGCTCCCGCTCGCAGGGTGCCGTTCGACACTTCGAAGTGCCCCTCGGAGAGCAGGCGCCGAAGCTCCGGCAGGTTCGGCCCGTACCTGGGGCCGACCAGGTCGAGCTTCGGCGTGGCGCGGAGCTCGGCCACCTCGGCCGGGCTGGCCGCGATGGCGACCTCCTTCACGCGCAGCTCTCCTGCCAGGTCTTCCACCTGCCGCGAGACGAGCGCGCGGCGGCCCGGGTCTCCCGTCGCCACGACGAGCCGACGGAGCGGCTGGCGGAGCTTGATGCCGGCCTGCTGGCGAGCCGAACGCGCGAGCTCTGCGACCTGGCGGCCGGTGGCCACCTCCTCCAGCAGCGCCCGGTTGCGCAGGCGGTCGACCGGCTCGGGCCAGCCGGCCAGGAAGATGCTCGCGGGCGCGTCGTCGAGCTCGGCGACGAGGTTCTGCCAGAGGTGCTCGGTCAGGAAGGGCGCGACCGGCGCGAGCACGCGGAGTCCCTGCACGAGCGCGTACCAGAGAGTCGCGAAGGCAGGCTGCTCGCCGTCCCAGAAACGCCGCCGGCAGCGGCGCACGTACCAAGTGGAAACGTCTTCGACGAAGTCGTCGAAGGCTCGGATCACGTTCATCGTCAGGTAGGCCTCGTAGGCCACCGTCGCCTCTTCGAGGAACTGCTGCGTCCGCGCGAGGAGCCAACGGTCGAGCGGTCGCAAGCCGTTCGAGGGCGGCCCGCTCGACAGCTCGGCATAGCGGGGGCGCCAGTTCTCGATCGAGGCGTAGGTGATGAGGAAGGAGACGCAGTTCCAGAGCGTGAGGAGCCGGCGCTTGATCTCGTGCGCCGGCCCGTAGCCGAAGAGGAGGTTGCGGTCCGGCGGCTGCTGGCAGTACTGCCAGCGCATGACGTCGGCGCCCATCCGTTCGAACGCGTCCTCGGCCGGGATGAGGTTGCCCCAGGAGCCGTGCATCTCGCGCCCGTGCTCGTCGAGCATCTTCTCGTAGCCGAGCACCGAACGGAACGGCGCCCGGCCGATGAGCGCAACCGACATGAAGAGCTGCGAGTAGAACCAGAGCCGGATCTGCTCGCGCATCTCCGAGACCCAGTCCGCCGGGAACCACTGCTCCCAGTACGAGTGGTCGGGCAGGTCGGCGCCGGAGAGCCCGGCGGAGGCCCCGGTCGCGTACCCGCCGCGCGTCCACTCCGGGCTGCGCCAGCCCAGCGTCGAGAAAGGGACGATGCCCGCGTCGAGCCAGACGTCGCCGACCTCCGGCACCCGGCGAACCTCCTCGTTCCCGCAGGCCTCGCAACGGATCGTGACTCGGTCGACCCAGGGCCGGTGGAGCTCCTGCAGCTGGTCGAAGCCGGCCGTCGCGCGCTCGCCGAGCTCCGTCTTCGACCCGATCACGGTCAGGTGTCCGCAGGAACAGGGGTAGAACGGCAGCGGGAGGCCGTAGTAGCGCCGGCGCGAGATGTTCCAGTCCCCCATGTTCCGCAGCCAGTCGGCCATGCGCTTGCCCATGTACTCGGGCGTCCACGCAATCGTCTCGTTGGCCTCGAGCAGCTGCGGGCGCACCTCGTCGACGGCGATCAGCCAGTCGTCCGCGACACGCCAGATAAGGGGCGTGTCGCAGCGCCAGCAGTGGGGGTAGCGGTGCTCGTAGAGGCCCGCCTCCACGAGCAGCCCGCGCTCCTTCAGGTCGCCGACGATCTGGTCGGCGGCCTCCGCTGTCGAGAGCCCGTGCAGCCAGCCGTACTCCGGATAGAAGTGGCCGGACTCGTTCACCGGAGCGAGCACCGGCAGACCGTGTTCCTGGCCGAGCGCGAAGTCCTCTTGCCCAGCGCCGGGAGCGATGTGGACGATCCCGGTTCCCTCGTCGAGGGACACCTCGTCCCAGGGGATGACCCGGTGCTCGACGGCGGCGCCGGGCTCGAGCGTGTCGAAGGGCCCTTCGTAGGCCCAGCCGACCATGTCGCTCCCGCGCAGGCGCTCCTCGAATGAATCCTCCGGGTAGCGCTCGACGGCGACCCACTGGCCGTTCTCCCGCCGCCCGTAGTCGGCGTCCGGCTTGACGGCCGCGGCCACGTTGGCCGGAAGGGTCCAGGGCGTCGTCGTCCAGGCGACCAGCGACTCCCCGTGGCGGTCGCGGAGCGGGAAGCGGACGAAGATCGACGGATCCGCCCGGTCCTGGTACACGCCCGACTGGGTGAGCTCGTGCTGGGAGAGCGAGGTGCCACAGCGAGGGCACCACTCCGTCGAGCGGTGGCCCATGTAGAGCCAACCCTTCTCGTTGACGATCTGGAGGAACCTCCAGATGTACTCGATGTTCGTGTCCGAGAACGTGAAGTAGTCGTTGCCCCAGTCCATCCACTGCCCGAGCCGTTTCGACCCGCGTGTCAGCTCCTCCGCCGACTTGACGACGACCTCGCGGCAGCGCGCGGCGAACCTCTCCAGGCCGTATTCCTCGATCTCCCGCTTCGAGTTCAGACCCAGCGCTTTCTCGACACCGACCTCGATCCAGAGCCCCTGGCAATCGAAGCCGTTCTGATAGCGCTGATCGAACCCCTGCAGCGCCTTGTAGCGCTGGAAGACGTCCTTCAGCGCGCGGCCCCAGGCCGTGTGGACGCCGAGCGTCTTGTTCGCGGTCACCGGCCCGTCGAAGAAGCTGAAGCGCGGGCCGCCGCGGTTTGCCTTACGGAGCTGCTCGAAGATGTTTCGTTCCTCCCACCAGGAGAGAACCTCTTGCTCGAGAGCGGGGTGGTCCGGAACCGAAGGAAGAGGCCGGAACATCGAAGGGTCAGTGTACGTTTCAGTAGGTATGGCAGACACAATCACGGAATCCACGTTCGAGCAGGAAGTCATCCAGAGCGAGCAGCCCGTGCTCGTCGACTTCTGGGCGGAGTGGTGCGGCCCGTGTCACGCAGTCGCGCCGATCCTCGACCAGATCGTCGAGGAGCGCGAGGGCCTGCGGCTCGTGAAGGTCAACATCGACGAAGAGCCCGAGCTCGCCCGTCGCTTCGGGATCATGAGCATCCCGACGATGATTCTCTTCCAGAGCGGCGAGCCGAAGGCAGCGGCGCTCGGCGCCCAGCCGAAGGGCATGCTCGAGAAGAATCTCGGGCTTTCAGAAACGAACGAATAGTCGCTAGCTTCGTCTGGCGCGCCGCTGGCAAGGGAGGCAAGCCGAGCGGGCCCGAGACAGTACGGAGTACGGCGAGGGCACGCGAGCACAGCATCCTGAACCCAGGCGTCTAATCGAACGCGGACGCGTTGGAGCCGGGCTGCGTCTGGCCATGCCGCGCCGTCCAGATGGAGCTAGTCGCGGTCTTCCAGAAAGGTCTGGAAGTCCGAGTGCTTCCGGAGATAGGCCTCGACCTCGTCGAGACCCTCGCTGATGAACGACTCGAGCCAGTCCTCGGTCAGGTCTTCGTCGATCCGGTGCACGCCGTTTTCGGACAAGGTGGCCCGATTATCGGCACCAACCCTCGATTTCTTCATGGGCCAGATGGCCTATTTCTCGTTCCCTCCTGACCCAAGCTGAGCTCGCCATTCGCAGAGCGCCTGCACGGTGTTCGCGAAGGCGAACTCGGCCGGGTCGGGGAGCTCTTCGGCCCGAAACCATGCCACTTCCCGCAGTTCCTGCTCGTCCAGGGAGAGCTCTCCTCCGGTGATCCGCGCGAGCCAGTAGAAGTTGAGCGTGTAGATGCCCTCGTCGCCGTAGCGGTCGGGGTAGGCGCCCAGATACTCGCCCGGCTCGACCCGCAGCGACGTTTCCTCCTCGACCTCTCGCACGAGAGCCGCGAGTGGCTCCTCGCCTTCGTCGATGAAGCCTCCGAGCAGGTCCCACAGCCCTGCGCCGGGATCGCTGGCCCGCCGCGCCAGGAGGACGCGGTCTTCCGCGTCCAGCACGATCGCGCTCGCCGTGGGTGCCGGGTTCGCATAGACCACCAGCCCGCAGCTGGGACAGCGCACGGACTTGTCCTCGTGCTCGAGCTCGTGGCTGCAGCGCGGACAGGTCTTCCAACCCGCGAATAGAGGGCTCGCTGCCATTACGATCGAGCATATGAGGCATCAGTCGGCGACTGTGCACGAGCTGGCTCGGATCGCCGAGCTCGCGGGACTTCCGGGGGAGGCGCTTGCGCGCCTGGGCGAGCAGATGGAGCGCCGTGAGCTTCGCACCGGCGAGACCTTCGACGCCGAGGGGCGCTTCGGGGTCGTGCTCGCCGGAATGGTGCGCAGTCAGGCCGGCTTGCTGAAGCCGGGAGACACATTCGCCGAGAACGTGACCGCGCTCATGCCCGCCACGGTCGCGAGCTGCGAGCGCGCCACGTACGAGTCGTTTCTGAGCTAGCTAGCGGCCGAGGCGTGAGCGCGCGTACGAGGCGGGCGACTCCCCGCTCTTCGCCATGCGCTTCGCAGACGAACGGCGCCCCCAGTTGGCGATCGCGTCGCCCGCGGCGTTGAAGCCGCCGAGGAAGCGCAGGAAGAGAGCGGCAACGAGGTAGCCCCCGATGATGACGACCCAGTTCCACACGGGCCTGGTCATCGTAGCTCCGCGAGGACGGCATCCGAAAGGCGAGGCCACGCGTCCTTGGCCCAGTCCCCGAAGTCGAGCTCGGAGAGCGATACGCACGCCGCCTGGACGGCGGGGTCGACCCAGAGGAACGAGCCCGAACCGCCGAAATGGCCGAAGGTCCGTTCCGAATTGCGGGTTCCGGTCCAGTGCGGGGACTTCGCATCTCGCAGCTCGAACCCGAGCCCCCAGTCGTTGGGCTCGAAGCGGCCCAGGTCGGGGATGACGCCGACCAGTCCCGGAAAGGCCACGGTCGTGGCCTCGTCGAGCGTCTCCTGCGCGATGAGCCGCGGAGCGAGGAGCTCCCCGGCGAAGGCCATGAGGTCGTCCAGCGGGCCGAACAGCCCGAACGCGGGCGGCCCGCCCAGGCGGGTCCTGGCCATGCCGAGCGGATCAAGGACGGCCTCGCGCAGGTACTGCTCGAACTCCATCTCGGCCCGCTCGGCCACCAGGGCGCCGAGCACGTTGAAACCCGTGTTCGAATAGATGCGGCGCTGACCGGGTCTCGCGATCGGTCGCTCTCCGTCGAAGGGGAGGCCGGAGGCATGCGCCAGGAGGTGTCGCACGGTCGAGCCATCGGGCCCGGCTGGCTCGTCCAGGTCGACGATTCCCTCCTCGGCGGCGATGAGCGTCGCAGTCGCAGTGAGGAGCTTCGTCACGGAGGCCCAGCGGAACTCCTGCGACCGAGGGCCGCGTGCCCAGGACCGGTGCCGGGTAACCACGCCCGCTGTCGCAGTTGCACGCCAGCCGTCGATCTGCGCCAGTGCCTCCGCCGCCACGGCGGGCGATACTAGTGGCGTGGAGCGCCGGCTGATCTCCTCTGGCTCCCCGTACGAGCCGGTCGTGGGCTACTCCCGGGCCGTGCGGGTCGGAGACCGGGTCTTCGTCGCGGGCTGCGCGCCGATCATGGCCGACGGCTCCGACCCGCCCACGGACTCCTATGGCCAGGCCAGGCGCTGCTTGGAGATCATCGAGGGCGCGCTCGGGGAGGCCGGAGGGTCGCTCGCGGACGTCGTCCGAACACGTGTCTACCTCACTCCCGAAGCCGATTTCGCGGAGTTCGGTCGCGCTCACGGCGAGGCGTTCAGCGAGATCCGGCCGGCGAACACGACCGTCGTCGTGGCGGCGCTCGTCGATCAGCGCTGGCTGCTCGAGATCGAGGCCGAGGCCGTTCTCGCACACGAGTGAGCGGGCCCGAAGGCCCGCTCACGTTTGACCCTAAATGGCTTGGCTTAGGCGGTCTGCGGCTTGCCGACCTGGCGGGTGGCGTAGAACGCTGCGCCACCGACGAGGATGAGGCCCAGGAGGATCCCGGCGCCGATACCGGCGTCGCCCCAGTCGAACCCTGCGGAGACGACTTCCGGGGTCGAGACGGTGCGGGGCTGGAGCCGCACGTTCTCGATGTCCGCCGACAGGACGTTCCGGTCATGGGTGCGAGCCACTTCGATCATGTCGCCACGCTGAAGCGCGTAGTCGTTCGGCATCGCGCGAGGCATACCGACGACGACCTCACTCGTAGTAGTGCGGGGATTCAGCCGGACGTCTTCGATCGACACCTTGCCGGAGCCGGCCTGGACGCTCGAAGTAACTTCGGACTTCGGGAAGTCCGTGACAAACGGCACGTAGGCGCCTTTGGCGAGCTCGCCGGTCGAGTTGGGCTGACCTGCTCCGCCTTCGTCGACCGCGGCGAGCGCTGCGCTCGGGGCGACCAGCGCTGCGACCGCAAATCCGAGGACGAGCCGCTTGATGAACCAGTTCCGCTTCCTGCTGCGCATCTTCCTGCTCCCTTCGTCTGACTTGCTCTACCGATGTCAACCAGACGCGGGAGCACGCCGTCTTCTTCCCTGCAACGGTAGGGAATAGAGTTGACAGTTCCGATGAAGCAGATCTATCCGGCTTCGATCACCGGGAAGGGGTTTGCCGCCGGCGGGAGCGTGCTCGAGCACAAGTTCGGAGACTCGCCGCCATTCACCCTGGGCGTCGAGGAGGAGTACATGCTCCTCGACCCGGACAGCTTCGACCTCGTCCAGCACGTGGACACGGTGCTGACCGCGGTGCAGAACGGAGAGTTCACGGAGCGGATCGGGCCGGAGCTGATGCAGTCGGTGCTCGAGATCTCGACGCCGGTCTGCCGGTCCGCCGCCGACGTGGACTCCGAGCTCCGGCGCCTGCGCTCCTACGTGACGGAGACCGCTCGCAGCCAGGATCTGCGTGTCGGCTCCGCGGGCACCCACCCCTTCAGCCTCTTCGAGCGCCAGCGGATCACTGCGCGCGACCGCTACCGCAACCTCGTCGACCAGCTCCAGTACGTCGCCCGCCGCGAGCTGATCTTCGGGCTGCACATTCACGTGGCGGTCGACGACCCCGAGAAGGCGATCCACGTGACGAGCGCCCTGCTCCTCCACCTCGCGGAGTTCCTGGCCCTTTCCGCCAACTCACCCTTCTGGCGGGGCGAGGCGACCGGCCTCACGTCTAGCCGGCAGATGGTCTTCGCCGCCTTCCCGCGCTCGGGACCGCCGCCGAGGTTCCGCGACTACGCCGACTACGCGGAGGTCGTCGGACAGCTCGAGAAGACCGGATGCATCGCGGACTACACACATATCTGGTGGGACATCCGGCTCCATCCACGCTTCGGGACGATCGAGGTGCGGGTGATGGACGCTGTCACCCGCGTGGAAGACACGACCGCCCTCGCCGCCTACGTGCAGGGGCTGGTCAAGCTCTACTCGGAGGCGTACGAGGCAGGGCGTGAACTTCCCTCCTACCACCGCATCCTGACGACCGAGAACAAGTGGCTCGCCGCCCGTTATGGCCTCGAAGCGCCGGTCATGGACCTCGTGACAGGGCGCCGAAACCGCGTTCCCGTCGCCCAGCTCGTGCGGCGCGCGCTGCGAGAGATCGAGCCGCATGCCCGCGAGCTCGGCTCGGAGCGTGAGTTGGAGGGGATCCAAGACATCTTGGCGCGCGGCAACGGGTCCGACCGCCAGCTGCGCGTCTTCAATGCGAACAGGGACATCGCCGAGGTCGTGTCCGAGATCGCCGACGCGACCGAAGCGGCCCTGGTGACGACGTGATCGGTGTCGGGGAGAAGGCACCCGACGCGCGCATCTGGGTCACTCCCAACGAGGACGCACGCCTCGGCGAGCTCGCAGAGGGCGGCCCCTACCTCCTCCTCTTCTACCTTTTCGACTGGTCGAGCACCTGAACGGACGAGCTCACCATCCTGCGTGACAGGAAGGCGGAGTTCGAAGCGGCCGGGGTCCGGACCTTCGGGATTTCGCGCGACAGCGCCTGGTCGCACGTCGCCTGGGCGCAGGTGCTCGACCTGGGCGACATTCCCCTTCTCTCCGACTGGAACGGAGAGGCCGTGGCCGGGTTCGACATCGCGCTCGACATCCGCGGGATGACCGGAGTCGCCGAACGCACCGCCTTCCTCGTGGGCGCAGACGGCATCATCCGCGGAGCATGGCGGTACGAGCCGGGAGAGGTGCCCGACTTCGACGAGCTGGCCTCCGCCGCCCGCTCGCTCTCCTAACCGCGCTCTACGCCGCGGCGGCCGTCGCCGCCACCTGGCCTGCGATCACGTCCTTTGGCAGCGCGTTCATGGCCAACAACCGGCTCAGCGCGGGCGAGCCGCCGGCCGGGGACCACCTCCAGTCCGTCTACCGCTTCTGGCTTGTCGGGCACCAGCTCGAGCATGGCCACGCTCCCTGGAAGGACGCGTACAGCTTCCAGCCGGTCGTCGATCCGCAGACGGTGGTCGGAGGCTGGCCCTTCGGCTTCCCCTTCTGGCCCGTCGAAGCGGCCTTCGGCCCCGTCGTCGCCTGGAACCTGCTCCTGCTCGCCACGATCGTGGGGGCCGCGCTCCTCACCTATCTGTGGCTCCGTTGCCTCGACCTCGGCCTCTGGCCGGCCGCGATCGGGGGACTCGTGTTCGCCCTGGCTCCCTACCGGCTCGAGCAGAGCGCCGGCCACCTCCTCGGTTGGGCGGCGATCTTTCTCCCCCTCGCCTTGTGGGCGATCGAGCGGGCGCGGACCTTGTCCTCGGGCGGCCGCGCCCATGCCTGGGGAGCGCTCGCCGCGCTTGCGATCGTCTCGGTGCCGCTCTCAGGCCAGGTGCATCTCGCGCTGGGAGCGATTCCGCTCGCACTCGCCTACGCAGCGCTCCGCTATCGGCGGGTCGCCTTCTTCTGGACGCTCGGGGGAGCGCTCGGGGCGATCGGGGTCGGGCTGCTCATCCGCTCCACCCTGATCGCGGGCTCGGCAGAGGAAGGGGGGCGGTCGACCACGGAGCTTCGCCACTACTCGGCGGAGCCGCTCGACTTCCTGAACCGCTGGCACGAGCCCCGGAGCGAGGAGTTCGTCTACCTCGGCTGGCTGACCCCGGTGCTCGCGCTCGCCGGCCTCGTGTTGCTCGCACGACGAAGCCGGAGGCTTGCGATCCTGCTCGGGCTCGCCGCGCTCGCCCCCGTCGTGCTCGCCCTGGGGACGCACGTCCCCGGCTACGCGTCCCTCTGGCGCAACTTGCCGCCTCTCCACTTCACCCGGGTCCCCGGCCGCCTCCTCCCCATCGCCGACCTCGCGCTCGCGGCGCTTGTCGCCTTCGCCTGCGCAGAGCTGCTCCGCCGCTCCGGTCGACGTGCCACAGCTTTTATCTGCGCACTCGTGGTGCTCGTCGCGCTCGACCTGGTCGTTCAGCCGCTCTCGGCCACGGCTGCCGATCCCGACAACGAGGTGTACAGGAGACTTGCCGCCTCGCCGCCCGGGCGAGCCCTCGAGCTTCCGCTCTTCCAGCCGGGAGTCCATTACGGGAGCGTCTACGACTACTACGAGCTGCAGGCCGCGCGCCAGCACCCGAACGGCTACTCGACGCTCGCACCGAGCGAGACAGTCGACTTCTTCGGCACTCACGTGCGCCTGAACTGCGGCGTCTGGCTCCCCGGGGACGAGTCCGAGCTCGAGACCCTCGGAATCACGCGGATCGTCTTCCACCGCGGCCTCTACGCGCAGGCGCACCGGCTCGGCGTCCAGTTCGCCGAGGTCGCTCTCTGGGATGCCGGCTGGCACCCGAGCGGCAGCGACGGACGGGTCACGCTATGGACCCCCGGCGACGGAAGCCATCCCGCCAGCTCGCCCGCGCTGCCGCCTCCCGGGCCGCCGGTCCTCTGCACGGGCTGGCGCGGGAGAACGATGACCGGGCCGGAGGCCACGATCTGGATCTACGGCGAGGGCCCGCTCCGCCTCCATTTCCAGGCAGACACGGAGACGCTCCTGCGGATGTTCGTGGACGGCAACGTGGCGGATCAGATCGGATTCGTCGGCCGCGGCGCCGCCGAAGCGACGTTGAGAGGGGACGCGTGGCATCCGATCGTCCTCGTCGAGTCGACGCGAGGCGTGCGCCTCGTCGGCGTCGAGCAGTGATCAGGTCGCCAGAAAGACGTTCTTGAGCTCGGTGTAGTGCTCGAGCGCGTGCGGGCCGAGCTCACGGCCAACGCCTGACTGCTTGAACCCTCCGAAGGGTGTCGTCACTCGCACCGAGCTGTTCGAGTTGATCGAGATCGTGCCCGTCTCGAGCGCACGGGCGACCCGCAGCGCCCTGGCGCCGTCTCGTGTCCAGATGGAGCCCGAAAGCCCGTAGATCGTGTCGTTGGCGAGTCGAACGGCTTCCTCTTCGCCCTCGAATGGGATCACCGCGGCGACCGGCCCGAAGATCTCCTCGCGGGCCGCGCGGTCGTCGTTCGAGACCGGCGAGAGCACCGTCGGCGGGAACCAGTAGCCGGGCCCTTCGGGCGCGGAGCCGCGAAAAGCGACGGGAGCGCCGTCGTCCACGTACGAGGCGACCTTCTCCAGGTGGTCGGCCGAGATCAGCGGCCCCATCTGAGTCTCTTCGTCCAACGGGTCACCGACCCGCAGGGATGAGACCGAAGCCTCGAGCGCCCCGAGGAAGTCATCGAGCGCGCTCCGTTCGACGAGGATCCGCGAGCGCGCGCAGCAGTCCTGTCCGGCGTTGCCGAAGACGGCGAGCGGCGCGGAGGCCGCCGCCTGCTCGAGGTCGGCGTCCGCGAAGACGATGTTGGCCGACTTCCCGCCCAGCTCGAGCGTCACGCGCTTGATCGACTGCGACGCGAGCTCGCCGATCCGGCGGCCGACCTCCGTCGAGCCCGTAAAGGCCACCTTGGCCACGTCCGGATGCTCGACGATCCGCTCGCCGACGACGCGACCCGGCCCGTTGAGGACGTTGAGCACGCCTTCGGGGAGCCCGGCCTCGAGGGCGAGCGTCTCCAGCTGCATCGCTGTCAGCGGCGTCAGCTCCGCGGGCTTGAGCACAATCGTGTTGCCGGCCGCGAGCGCGGGCCCGAGCTTCCAGCTCGCGATCGTGAGGGGGAAGTTCCAGGGCGTGATCAGCCCGACGACGCCGAGCGGCTCGCGAAACGTCATGTCGATGCCGCTGGCCACCGGAATCGTGTCGCCGAGGAGCCGTTCGGGCGCCCCGGCGTAGTAGTCGAAGACGTCGACGACCATCCCCATCTCGCCTCGCGCGTCCGAGATGGGCTTGCCCACGTTGCGGGCCTCGAGCGTCGCCAGCTCCTCCAGCGAGCCCTCCACCATCCGCGCGAGCCGGCGCAGGAGCTTGGCCCGGTCGCCCGGCTTGACCGCGCGCCACGCGGGGAAAGCCGCCTTCGCACGCGCCACAGCCGCGTCGGCGTCCTCGGCGGACGCGCGCGGGAGCTCGGCCAGCACTTCCTCCGTCGCCGGCTCGAAAACCTGCATGGTCTCTGCGCTCACGGCCATCCGGCCAGGCTATCACCGCGTTTCACATGCCCATGGCGTGGTACCCGGAGTCGACGTAGAAGGTCGTTCCGGTCACGTTCTGAGCTTCTTCGGAGAGGAGGAAAGCCGCCGCGGCTCCGACGTCGTCGGCGGAGATCGGGCGGTGGAGCGGCGCACGCTCCTCGACGATCGCCTCCATGGTCGGGAAGCCCGCGATCGAGCGGGCCGCCAGCGTCCGCACCGGGCCCGCGGACACCGCGTTGACGCGAATGTTCTTCTGGCCGAGGTCCCAGGCGAGGTAGCGAACCGAGGCGTCGAGAGCGGCCTTCGCCACGCCCATGACGTTGTAGTGAGGGACTGCCCGCTCCCCGCCGAGGTAGGTCATCGTCAGGATGGCGCCGCCGCCGGCTTTCTCCAGCAGCGGCTCGGCAGCCCGCGCCGCCGAGACCAATGAGTAGGCCGAGACGTCGAGCGCGAGCCAGAACCGGTCCCGCGGTGTGTCCGTGAAGCGTCCCTCGAGATCGCGTGCGTCCGCGAAGGCGACGGAATGGACGAGCAGGTCCAGTTCGCCTCCGAAGGTCTCGCCGACCTCGTTGAAGACGCGCTCGACGTCTTCGTCCGCGCGCACGTCGCATTCCGTGACGAGCGGGCTCTCCACGGACTCGGCCAGGTCGCGCACGTTCTGCTCGATGCGATCGCCCTGGTAGGTGAAGGCGAGCAACGCGCCGCCCTCGGCGAGCTTCTGTGCGATCGCCCAGGCGATCGAGCGGCGGTTGGCGACGCCGAGGACGAGCCCGCGCTTGCCGCTGAAGTCCGCGGTCATTCTTTGAGCGAATCCGAGCGATTCGCGAAAAGGAGAGCCGCATTTAACGCCATGGCGGCGGGAGTCTATTGTCGCCCCGTGCGCATCGCCGTGATCACGGGAGGATCGAGCGGGATCGGGGCCGCCACGGCGCGCGCATTGACGCGGAGGGGCTGGCGCTGCGTCCTCCTCGCGCGCGAGCGAGAGCGGCTCGAACGGGTGGCGAAGGAACTCGGCGCCGAGGCCGAGCCTTGCGATGTGGCCGACCGCATGCAGGTGCAGGACGTCGCTGCGCGAGTCGGCGAGCGGCACGAGGCGATCCACCTGCTCGTCAACAACGCGGGCTACACGAAGCGAAAGGGCTTCCTCGAGAGCACGCCGGAGGAGATCGAGGGCGTGGTGCGCACGAACTACCTCGGCGGAGTCTGGGCGCTTCGCTCCTTCCTCCCGCTGCTGGAGGCAGGAAAGCCTGCCGACGTCGTCAACGTCGCGTCTGTAGCCGGAACCGTTGCTCACGGAGCGTCGGGCCCCTACGCCGCGACGAAGCACGCGCAACTCGCCTTCTCGCGCGCGACGACGCCCGAGCTCGCCGCCCGCGGGATTCGCGTCCACACGGTCAATCCGGGCCCGGTGGAAACCCCCGGATTCCCACAACGGCAGCTGCTCGAGCACAGGTTCCTGCGCCACGTCGTTCTGACCCCGGAGCACGTCGCCGAGGCGATCGTGAAGGCGGTCGAGCGCAACCGAACGGAGATCGTCTTGCCCCGCTATCTCCGCGTGGCAGGCGCGACTCAGGCGCTCGCGCCTGCGACGCTCGCCCGCATGCTCAGGAGAGCCGGCGGGCGAGGCGGAGGGCGGCCAGGCCCAGCGTAGCCCCGGCGATCGCGTCGAGCACGTAGTGGTTCGCCGTCGCGAAGACGACGAGCGCGACGACCGGCGGATAAGCCGGAGCGAGCGCCCGGGCGACCGCCGACCCGCTCGTCTCGACGATCCCAGCGGCGGTCACGACCGCGTACGCGACATGAATGGACGGCATCGCGGCGATCGGGTCGTACAGCTTCGCGATCAGCCCGCTGTCGAGATCGAACCCGCTCACGGCCGCGATCGTGTCCACGAAGTGGTCGAGCGTCCTCGGCGGTGCGACCGGGAAGAAGAGGAAAACGGGCTGCGCGCCCACCGTTGCGAGCACGGCCGCCCGGCGCAGCCGGTGGAACTCGGGGTCACGCAGGGCGAAGAGCCGAATGAGCCAGCCGACCGTGAGGCCGACGTTCAGCGTCGCGTAGGCGACGTTCAGGACCGCGACGAGCCGTCGCCGGGGCAGGAGGGCCCGCTGTAGCTCGGGCTCGACATGGATTCGAAGCCGCTCCTCGAGCGCGACGATGCGCTCGGCGTTCGCGGTCGCCCGGCGACGCCCCTGCGGAGTGACGACGAGCCTGCGGACGAGCAGATAGGCCGCATAGACGCCAAGGCCAATCGTGGCCTCACGCGGGCCGGAGAAAGCGCGCAATCGCTCACGGAGAGCCATTCCAGGGGACATACTTATCGACCGATGCCCCGGCCGTGGCGGCGATACCTGTTCCGTTTGCTGCTCGGCTCCGCGGCCACCGGCGCCTTTCTCTGGCTCTTCCTCCGTCAGGTCGACCTGAGCGACGCCTGGGACGAGATCTCCTCGCTTCCGGCCTGGACCGCCCTCGCCGCGCTCGGCCTCATCCTTTGCAACGTCTTCTTCATGACTCTGCGCTGGAAATACCTCCTCGCCGGCGCGGGCTACACGATCCGCAAGCGCAAGCTCTTCTCCACCATCTCGGTCGGCCGGGCGGCGAACAACTTCCTCCCGGCCCGCGGCGGAGACCTCCTGCGCATCGAATCCCTGCGCGAGCAGCACGTGCCGGCGTTCGTGACGGCCGGGACGCTCTTCGCCGAGCGCCTCCTCGACGGGGTCGTGCTCTCGGTCTGGATCCTCCTGGGCGCGCTCATGATCGGCGAAGGCGGAGCCGTCCTCTACACCGGCATCGGCCTCTCGTGCGGGACGGCCCTGGGAGTGTTCCTTGTCGCGCTGGCGGCACGCGACTTCGAGCGCACGGAGGCGTTCATCTGGCGAATCACGAAGTGGCTTCCCCCGCGCTGGCACACCCGCGCCGCCCGGGCGGCGGCGCATTTCGTCGAGGGCCTCGGCGCCTTCCGCGGCCGTAAGCGGGTCTTCCTCGTCTTCGCGACCTCCGCCGCGATGTGGCTCGCGGACGTGGCCATGTACTACGTGGTCGGGCAGGCATTCGACCTCCAGATCGGCGTCGGCGGCTACTTCCTGCTCGAAGGAGTCGGAAACCTGACGCTCGCGGTTCCGGCGACCGCGGCGGGGATCGGCACCTTCGACTACCTGACGCTCCTGGCGGCTCAGGGAATCGACATTCCCACCGACAAAGCGAGTGCCTACGTCCTCACCATGCACGCGCTGACCGTCGTTCCTGTGACATTGCTCGGCGCCGTGCTCGTCTCGCCGGCGTTCCCGCGTCTCTTTCGCCGGCGGCGGCGCAAGCCCGAGCCCGCCGAGGAACCTAGCTGACGCGGGCGCTCGCGTATTCGCGGGCGAGAAACGGCAGCGCTTCGGGCCGCCGCCCGGCAGCCGCCAAGGCAGCGGCGACACGCGCGGCGACGCGCATCGGATCGAGAAGCTCAGGATCGACGGGTCGCCCTTCCTCGCGGGCCGCTTCGACGGCCCCGGCGAGGCCGGCGTCGGTCGGGCTCCGCCCTGCTTCGAGCTCGTGCGCCACGTATTGCCCGCCGGTGAGCGCGGTCCGCGTCCGGAGGAGATCGAGCGTGGCGTCCTCGACGTCTGCGAGCGGGGTCTCCACGGACGGACCGAGTGTGACCACTGCGCGCGTGCGTCCAGGCACGAGCGGGTCGTAGGCGATGGCGATCGGCAACAACCGCCGCGGTCGCGCGCGCCTGACGAGCGCCGAAAACCCCCGACGAAGGGGGCCGATCTCTCCGTCGGGTGAGGGCCGCCCCTCGGGAAAGACGACGAGCGCGCCCTCGCGCGCCACTTCGACGAGCCGGCGGAAGTCGGCTGCCGCCTGCGTGGCCCTGCGCTCCCAGAAGCCGTCCGGGCCGGGTACGGCGCCGCGGGTCACCTGCCGCCAGAGCAGGTCGGCGTACTCGCCACGGAGCACGTCCCCGGCGCGCTCGGGAGGCGACAGGCCGAGCTCGTCCGAACGCACGCGAAGCCCGTCCGCGAGCTCGGGTGGAAGCGCATCCTTGAGCCGCGCGTACGGGCTTTCCCGCAGCACCTCTCCCACCCGCGCAACGCTTGCGCTCGAGATCGGATAGACGCCGATCCCGAGCAGGTACCTCCCGACTCCGACGCGGTAGAGCAGTCGTCGTCCGAGCGGAGAGAGCTCAGGCGGAAAACCGGCGAAGAAGCCGGGAACGAACATGTCGTCCCGAGCCGCGAACGCCATGCGGTCTTCCGGGAAGCGCCAGAGGCGTGCGCCGAAGTAGAGCGGCGGGCAGATGACCGGCACGTCCGTCTCGCGGCGGTGCGTGACCACGATCATCGTCCCCGGTTCGAGCCGGAAGCGGCGAGCGCCGCTGACCACGACTCGGAAGGCCGCGTTCGAGTAGGCCCACATCCCCAATCCCACGGCGTCGTAGAGCCGTCCCACGCGGGTAGCATGGCCCGCATGGCCCGCCTCGCGCTCGGAGACGCCGCCCCGCTGTTCGCGCTCCCCGGTATCGACGGAGAGACCCATTCACTCGAGGATTACGGCGGGCGCCCGGTCGCCGTCGTCTTCTCCTGCGTCCACTGCCCCTACGTGGTCGCCTGGGAGGACCGTTTGAACGACGTCGCGCGCGACTACGCCGACCAGGCCGGCCTCGTGGCCATCAACTCCAACGCCGGCTACCTCGGCGACGGCCGCGAGGACATGGAGCGGCGCGCGAAGGAGAAGGGGTTCGCATTCCCCTTCCTCTATGACGAGACCCAGGAGGTCGCCGCCTCATACGGCGCCTCGCGAACGCCGGAGGTCTTCCTCTTCGACGGCGAGCACCGGCTCGTCTACCACGGGACGCCCGACTCGGATCATCAAGATCCAGAGGGGGCGGAGCCTTACCTGCGCCGGGCGCTGGACGCCGTCGTCGACGGCGGGGAGATCGACCCGGCGGAAGTGCCAGCGGTCGGCTGCACGATCAAGTGGCGTTCGTAGCTTCGATCTGAGAGCGAACGAGGGTGAGAGCTTCCTCGCGAGCGGAGATCGCCCCGACGGCCCGCTCTTCGGCGACGAGCTCGAGCAGCTCACCGACGCGCGGGCCGGGCTCGACCCCGAGCGCAAGGATGTCTTCGCCGCGCAGGAGAGGCGCCGAAGGATCGACAACGCGAGCGTTGCGGACCGCTTCGTAGAGATCCGTCGCGCCGAGGAAGGCGAGGGCGGAAAGCGCCCAGGGCTCGGTGGCGCGGCGAAAACGGTGAATCTCCCTGGGCGAATCGTCCGCAGGACGTGTCGCCCCGAGCAGCACCCGCGCGAAACGGGCGAGCTCGTTCGAAATCGGGAGCCGGCGCAGGTTCTCTCCGAACACGACGACGAGCAGAAAGCCGGGAGAGTCGACGAGATCGACCTCATCCAGGCGCTCGAGCGAGCCGCCGAGCGGGCCGAGGAGGCCGAGCTGCTCGGCTCGCCGAAATCCTTCCGGGCTCAGCCGTTCGAGCTCCCCGAGAATTCGCTCGCCCGCAGGGCTCGAGACGAGCCCGGCCTCTTCGCGGGCGAGCTCTTCTGCACGCGAATCGAGCTCGAAGCCGAGCTCGTCCTCCAGACGCACCGCCCTGAGCAGTCGGAGCGGGTCGTCGGCGAAGATCGATTCGGAAACGGCGCGGAGGCACTGAGAGTCCAGATCTTGGACCCCGCCGAGCGGGTCGATGCGCTCGCCGCCTGCTACGGGGACCGCGATCGCGTTGATGGTGAAGTCGCGGGAGCGAAGATCGTCCTCGAGCGTGCCCCGGAGCGGGGTGAAGTCCACGGTCGTCCCGTCGGGAAAGGCGACCCGCCACGCGCCGTGGCGCTCCGAGAGCGGAAAGAGCGCCGCCTTGGTCAGCCCGGCGTAGATTCGCGCCGCCACCTCCGGGTCCGGAGTCGCGACGTCGACATCGACCACGGGCCGCCCTAGGAGCTCGTCGCGCACCGCGCCCCCGACCACGTAGGCCTCCACGCCCGCGACGGCGGTGCGAATGCGCTCATCCATCGAGGACGATCCTCGTCGCTCGCAGCGGATCCGTGCGGATGCCGCTCGTCAGCTCGTAGTTGATCGTTTCCAATCTGCGGGCGTGCTCTTCGGCGAGTAGCCCCTCCCCGATCAGGGTCACGGGAGCGCCCTCCGCCTCGTCTTCCAGCTCAACGGCGAGCGCGTCCATCGAGATCGTGCCGACCACTTCGCGCCGCTCGCCGTCGACGAGTACCTCGGTGCCAGTCAGCCCGCGCCGGAAACCGTCTGCGTAGCCGATGGGGACAACGCCGATCCTCGTGCTGGACGAGGCGACGAAACGCCGCCCGTAGCCGGCGCTCTCCCCGGGCCCGAGCTTCTTTGCGACCGCGACATAGCTCCTCCACGAGAGCACAGGGCTGAGCCGGTCCTCCTGCGGGTCGCCGCCGAAGGGAGAGAGCCCGTAGAGCGCCACTCCGCACCGGACTGCGTCGAACCGCGCCTCGGGGAGAGTGAGCGTGGCCGCGCTGTTGGCGATATGAGCCGGAACCCCGAACTCGCGCGCGAGCTCAGCAAAGCGCGAGACCTGCTCCCGCGCGAAGGACCGATCCTCCTCGTCCGCGGTTGCCAGGTGACTCATCAGGCCCGCGACGCGCTCACGTGGAACGGTTCGAGCCTCGGCGGCGCTCATTCCCCACCGCCCCATGCCCGTATCGACCTTCAGGTGGAGATCGACGTCGTCGGGCACACGCGGAGTGGAGACGGCCACCTCGAGCTTCGCTCGCCGCGCGAGCGCGTCCTCTCCAGCACCCAGCGGCCCCATCACGAGGATCCTGGCGTCGGGAAACGCGGCGCGCAGCGCTTCTCCCTCCTGGGCGGTGATCACGCAGAGGAGAGCTGCCCCCGCCTCGAGCGCCGCTCGCGCAGAGTCGAGCATGCCGTGACCGTAGGCGTCTGCCTTCACCACGGCCCAGAGCTCGGCGGGCCGGGCCGCCTCCCGCATGCGCGCGACGTTGCTGCGCAGCGCGGCGAGGTCGATGGTGATCTCGGAGCGGCGACTCACGAAAGCGCGGGCGAGAGCGCGTCGACCACGTCTCCGGCCAGCAGCCCGGCGCTCCCGTGCGTCTCGGCGGCAACCCCGGCGGCTATCCCTTGGGCCGCAGCCGCCGCAGCCGCCGCCATGCGCCCCTCCATCTTCTTGGACAGGAAGGCGGCGACGATGCCGGTCAGGACGTCGCCCGCGCCTGCGGTCGCCAGCCCCGGCGTCCCGAGATCCGAGACGAGCACGCCTCGTCCGGGGGCGGCGACGAGCGTGTCGGCGCCCTTGAGGAGGACGACCGCGCCGACGTCGTCAGCGCCGGCCTGCACGGCGTGCAGCCGCCGGGCCCGCACCCAGTCCGACTTCCTTCCCAGGAGGTGGGCGAGCTCGCCTTCGTGGGGCGTGAGGACGGTCGGCGCGTCGCGCGAGAAGACCCAGTCGAGGTGGCCGACGAGGGCCCAGAGCCCGTCCGCGTCGAGGACGATCGGCTTGTCGAGGCGATCGAGGAGATAGCCGACGAGTGCGCGCGTCCCGTCGGTGCGTCCGAGACCCGGGCCGAGCGCAACCGCGCCCGCACGCTCCGCCGCCTCGAGGATCGCATCGGCGGCGTCCAGGGTCATCACCCCGTTCTCGTCCGGGCAAGAGAGCGTCATCACCTCGAGCAGGCGCTGCTCGAAGACGTGACTGAGCGAGGCGGGGCCACAGGCCGTGCAGATCCCTGCCCCGGCACGGAGCGACGCCTCCGCTGCGAGGCACGCGGCGCCGGTCTTGCCCGCCGAGCCCCCCACGACGACGACCGATCCGGCCGAGTACTTGTTGTCTTCCTCTCGGCGTCGCGGCACGAGGCCCAGAATCTCCGCGGAAACCCGGTTGTGCCTGGTTTTCGCGGCACGAAGACCGATGTCCGCGACCGCGACCTCCCCGGCGTGGAAACGACCCGGTGCCACGACGAGGCCCACCTTCCGCTCATGGAAGGTGATCGTCAGCTCCGCCCGCACGGCCGGCCCCGCGACCTCACCGGTCGACGCGTCGACCCCGCTCGGGACGTCGACCGACACGACCGGCGAGCCGAGGCCGTTGACCTCCTCGATCGCCACAGCGGCCTCCTTCCTCGGCTTCCCCGCGAATCCCGTTCC
>Ga0307277_10000003_pt1 | contig 80727 bp, 76 predicted proteins | sample ER_DNA_116_FD_194473 | JGI IMG/M metagenome (GOLD analysis project Ga0307277, IMG submission 194473) | Bulk soil microbial communities from the East River watershed near Crested Butte, Colorado, United States - ER_DNA_116 | ecosystem: Environmental > Terrestrial > Soil > Floodplain | place...
CTTGCATCCTCTCCAACGTGCGGTGGGTATGGAGCCCTTTTTGGAGCCTTCAGATCGACGCGGGCGCGAAAGGCGCGACGAAATCGGTCGCGTGGGCGCGTCGCGAGGCCCGCAAACGAGGTATGGGATGTCCGGCCATGGCGTTAGGCGACCCCGACTCGAACGACTCAAGACCAGCAGCCGGGGACGCTGTCGGCGCCCGCCGTAGGATCAGCTCGATGCGACGCCGTCGCAAGGGAGAGGGTTGCGTCGCAATTCGGCCCGTGATCTTTTTCTTCCCCGACAGCCAAGACCAGGTGGACCGGCAGACTCGCCGCGACGCGTCCCGGCACCAAGCGCGAAGCCGAAAGCCGCTTGACGTCAACAACGCTCGTCGGGCGCTACGCTCGCCCGAGGCGAACCACGCACGGACAGGGGTTCATCGCCGCAAACCGGTGATACTGCCGGCAACGCGTTCGCACGCTATGGGACGCGCGCGATGAAGGTCTGCATCGTAGGCGCTTCCGGGAAGCTCGGGCAGTACATGGTGCAGCACGCGCTCGATCGGCGGTACGAGGTTGTCGGCGTGTGCAGGGAGGAGAGCGTTGGGAAGCTCGACAAGTTCAAGGGGCGTATCACGGTCATCCCCGGAGCCACGAACGACCCCGACGTCATCAAGCGCGCCGTCGCGGGGTGCGACGGGGTGCTCGTCGTGCTCGTCCCGCGCGGGGTCCACGGGTACTCCACGGGAACGGCCCAGGCGGTGCTCGACCACGCGCCTCCGGGAGCCCGTCTCGTGTTCTCGTGCGGCTGGCACATCACCCGCGACGGGCAGGACGTGTACTCGTGGAAGCTCAAAGCGCTCGTGAAGATCGGCGGTCCACTCGCGCGCCTCGCTCGCTTCGCAGATCTGAACGACCAGGTGGAGGCGTGCAACCGGGTCTTCGCCAGCGACACGCGCTGGACCGTCGTGCGCGGGAGCGACCTCGAGGAGGGCGAGAGCCAGGGTCTTCCCGTGTGGAGCCGGCACGTCGGCGACGCGATCCTCGAGAGCAACATCACGCGCCGCGTCGACTTCGCCCTGTTCATGGTGGCGGCCCTCGAGAACAACGAGCTCATTCACGAGGCGCCGGCGATCGTCAGCCGGCAGTCCCCCTCAGCGCTCGCGCACGCCGGCAGCGACTGACGTTTCAAGTAGCGCAACGATCTACATGACGTTTGCTCCGCTCAGGGCGACAAGCGGTGATGATCACTACATCACTGCCCATTCAGCGGTTGACGTGGATGGAGCCTTTATGGAGCCCCGTGGTTGCAACAGGGGGCAATCAGCGGCAAATCGATTAGGCGCGAAAGCGGGGAAAACAACCCAAAACCGTTGCCACCGGCTGCCACCAGTTGCCTAGGAAGTTCCATGGTAAGGAGGGGGTCTCCGGTTCGAGTCCGGAAGAGGGCTTCGCTTCCTGCCTGCGTTTGCGCCGCGGTCGCGCGTACGGCCTCGGTCGGCTTTCCCTTCTCGTTTGCGAAGACCGCTGCGACGTGTGCTCTCCTCGCTCCGTTGGTCGCGCCCTAAAACAGCGCAAAACGGGCCGAGTGCCCCCAGGCAATCCGGCCCGTTTCGCTCCCCGCTAATGAGGGGTGAGACGTTCAGTCTCATCATGCCCCGAGTTGTAAGCAGTAAAACGGACTAAATGCGAGCGTCCGTGTGGACGGTCTGACCGTCCAGGTTCGCCTCGTTGTTCGTGGTCGAGGCGCTGATCTTCACCAGCATGGCCTCGCTATCCAATCCGCCCAGAGTGCCGGAAGCGAACGTCTTGGCCATGTTGAAAACACCGGTGAAACGCTTGCGGAGGGCGACCAGCGCGTTTCTGAAAACGCCTAGACCTCTGGCGGGTCTTGTCCGCAGGAGAAGAAGGGGCTGGGGTGGCCGCCGGGGGCCGGAGCGCCTTGTCCCGGGGTGAGTGGCTCTATGTGCGTTACCCCTAGCGCGTTGAGAGCCCGTTGCCGGCCCCCCTCACTGGGTGGTCCGGCGTAAGTGATCCGCTCCGGCACCGATATATGTGGATGGAGAGGTCCTCGAACCCACCCACTTGCCCGGGACATCTGCGGCAGGTCTCGGGGGCCTCTCTAATCACCCCCCTGATGCGTCGGGCGACGTGGCTTTTGAGCCAGCCGTCCGGCGTGAGGTTCCCTGTGACTTGGATCGCGCTTGAGCTTGGCGCGGGGGCGACGATGAATCGATCATCGACGGACTTGGCATCGCCCATCACGGGTGACAAGGTCTGCGTCGTGTCGACCCTGGCTGCGGCGTGATCGAGGCGGGTCGGGAGCATCCCGGCTGGGTGCTGCGCGACATCGGGCCTGAGGGCGCCAGTCACACAGTCCTCCTGCTCCCCGGCGCACTCGCCACCGCGGCTTTCTACGACGACCTTCTCGCCGAACCGACAATCCGCGACGCACCGATCCGCTTCATCGCAACCACCCTGCCTGGATTCGGCGGAACGACGCCGCCCGACGACCTGAACATGGAGAGCTACGCCCGGCTCGCCGCTCGCCTTGTTGCCGATCTCTCCTGCGACGTGGTCGTCGGCCACAGCCTCGGCGCGAACGTCGCGATGGAGCTGGCGTCAACACGGGAAATCACCGGCCCGATCGTGCTCCTCTCGCCAAGCTTCTCGCGTGATGACGAGTCCAAATTTCCGCGCGCGCTCGACCGCCTGAGCCGGATCTTCGGTCATCTGCCCTACTCGCTCATGCTGAAGGTCATAGGCCCCGCGATGAAGAGCGGTCTGCCACCGGCTCGACGCGAAGTTCTCACGAACGAGCTCACAAGAAAAACCAGCCCCGATTCCTCCGCGACCAGACCCACCAGTACCTCGCCTATCTCGACCGGCACGGCTCGCTCGCCAAGCGGTTCTGCGACTCGGGGACACAAGCCTGGGTCGTATTCGGCGAACGGGACGACGTCCGCATCGCCCCGGACGAGCGAGCGCTGCTCGAGGCGGCCCCCGGAATCAGGCTCATCGAGATCGCCGACGCGGGACACTTCACGCTCAACCAGAAGCCCGACCAAGTCGCAGAGCTCGTCCTTCAAGCCGTAGCGAGCGCGAGAGCCCGCTGACTCGAGCGAGCCTACGGCCGGACTCCTACGGCGGCGAGCAAGGGAACGCTGAGGGAACTCCCGCTGATCCGCTACGACCATCGAGACACCAGCAGCGAGCACCTCGGCGTGTGCGAGCGGGAACAGAGATACCCGGCGCGCAACTGCTCCCGCTCGAAAAGGCGGGCACGGAATCCAACGAGACGACTGGGACACCATCGTCAACGCGATCACCCACACCGCTGTGGGCTCCTGAGGGCGCGATCCAGTTGAGCCGTCGGTTGGACTTGTGCGAGGTGCGACTTAGACTCGCCCAGTGGAGCGCAAGCTCGCGACGATCTTGTTCGCCGACCTCGTCGGGTCGACGGAGCTTGGCGCGTCGCTCGATCCGGAGTACGCCCGCGACCTGCTCGACCGCTTCTACGACGCGATGGAAGCGGAGATCGCGCTCGGCGGCGGAACGGTCGAGAAGTTCATCGGCGACGCGGTCGTCGCCGTGTTCGGCGCGCCTGCAGCCCAGGAGGACCACGCCGAGCGTGCGCTGCAGGTCGCTCTCTGGATGCAGGAAGGGCTGCTGGAGCTCTTCGGCGGCCGGCTTTCTCTGAGGATCGGCGTCAATTCTGGCGAGGTCGCTGTCGGCCGCCCTCGCGAGGGCAGCTCTTTCGCGACCGGCGACGCGGTGAACGTGGCCGCGCGCCTCGAACAGGCGGCGGAGCCCGGCCACGCACTCGTCGGTGAGCGCACCGTGTCCCTCGTCGGCGGCGCATTCGAGCTCGGCGAGCCGCGGACGGTCGAGGCGAAAGGGAAGGAGGGCGGCGTCGTCTGCAGGGAGCTCCTGCGGATGCGCGCGCCGCGGCGGCCGCGCGGCGGGCACGGCCTGGCGGCGAGGTTCGTGGGTCGCAAGCGCGAGCTGGAGTGGCTGGAGGACAGGCTCGCGCGCACGCAGGCGGACGGGCATCCGCGGCTCGCCAGGATTGTGGGTGAGGCGGGCATGGGCAAGACGAGCCTCGTCCGCGAGTTCCGGGGGCGCCTGCCCGCCGGGACCGCGTTTCGGCTCGGTCGCTGCCTCTCTTACGGCCGGAGCGTGACCTACAGCGCGCTCGCCGATGTGCTGCGACAGGAATTCGGCCTGCGCCAGGAGGACCCGGCCGAAGAAGCGTTGAAGCGACTCGCCGGCCGCGAGATCCTCGGCCTCACGCTCGGCCTCGACGTCGCGGGCGATCTCGAGCCGCGGGCGGCGCTTCTGCGGCTCCAGGACCAATGGGTGCATCTGGTCTCCCAGCTCGGCGCGAAGGGACCTGCGGTGCTGGCAATCGAGGATCTCCACTGGGCCGCCGAACCCCTGATCGCGGTGCTCGAGCGCGTGCTCTCGCATGCGGAGGGTCCGGTCCTCGTGGTCGCTACCACGCGACCCGAGCGGACGGTATTCCCGTCGGCGGACATGCTGAGCCTGGAACGCCTCCCCGACGAGGCTGTAGCCGAGCTTGTCGAGGCCGTGCTCGCGGCCCCACTCGAGCCGCGCGCACTGGAGCTGGTCACCGGCCACGCGGACGGAAACCCGTTCTTCGTCGAGGAAGTGCTCGCGGACCTGCTCGAGAGAGGGCTGCTCGAGCGGGCACCGGGCGGCTGGTCTTTGCGAGACACCGCGGTCGATCTCGGCATCCCGGACTCCGTTCAGGGCATCCTCGCCGCCCGCATCGACCTCCTACCGGCGGAGGCGAAAGAGGCGCTCCAGGCCGCCTCGGTGATCGGCCGCTCGTTCACTCCGGGAGGCCTGGCGGCATTGACCGGGTCGGGCGCCGAGGTGCGCACACTCGTGGAGCGCGGCTTCGTCCGCCCCACGGAACCTGAGCTCGTCTTCAAGCACGCGCTCACCCGGGACGTCGCATACGGCAGCCTGCCGAAGGCGAGCCGGGCGCGCCTGCACGCCGCCTTCGCGCGCTGGCTCGAGGCGGACGACGCGACGGACGGCCGTGCCGGCGTGCTGGCGCACCACTACTCCGAGGCGGTCGCTCCTGCCATCGCGGAGCTCGCCTGGCGGGACCGCGAGGAAGAGCTCGGGGAGCTCTCAGCGGCGGCGCTGCACTGGCTGCGGCGCGCCGCCGAGCTCTCGCTCGCGCGCTTCGATCTCGACGACGCTCTCTCGCAGCTTCACCGCGCCGCCGAGCTCGCGCCGGGCGACGCCGAGCTGTGGCATGCAATCGGCAGGGTCAACGCGCTCAAGTTCGACGGCGAGGCCATGTGGCCGGCGATGGAAAAGGCGATCGAGCTCGCCGAGGACAAGGAGAGCTTGGCGGAGCTGTACGCGGAGCTGACGTTCGAATCGACGATGCGCGGCGGGATGTGGAAGCGTCCGCTCGAGCACAGCCTGGTCGAGAGCTGGCTCGCCCGGGCGCTCGAGCTCGCGGCCGCCGGCGGCGCAGCGCAGGCCAGAGCCCTCGTCACCAAATCGGCGAGGGAGGACGACGCAGAGCTGGCGGATCAAGCGGTCGCGCTCGCGGAACGACTCGACGATCCGGTTCTCCTGTCCTACGCCTACTGGGCCCGGTCGGGAGCGGCGTTCATCGGCCTCGACTTCCACGAGGCCGACCGCTGGGCGCAGCGCCGCTTCGAGCTCCTCGATCGCGTGACCGATCCGGACAAGATCGCCCACATCCATTACTACGGAGCGACTGCTGCGCTCGCCGCCGGCCGGCCGGACGAGGCGGAGGCGCTGGTGAGCATGCACGACACCGTCGCCTCGCGCCTGAGCCCGCACCACGAAGTCCACGCGCTCGGCGTCCTCCTCTTCGTCGAGGAGGCGCTGGGTCACTGGGAAGAGGTGCGCCGGCTTCAGCGCCGCGTCGAGCAGGCCGTGGCCGACAACCAGGGCACGCCGTGCGTGCTCAATCCGAGGACGCTCTTCTCGTGTGCCGTTGCGTGCGGCGAGCTCGGTCTCGACGCCGAGGCGCAGCGACTCGAGGAGGCTGCAGTCGAGGAGGGCTTTCAAGACGGCGGCATGGGCTTCTGGCTCGACCCGCCGCCGGCGCATCTCGCACTCCTGCGTGGCGACCTCGAACGGCTCGATGCCTTACTCGAGTCGTCCGGCGAGACGTGGCACTGGTCCTCGGACGGAAGCCTTTACGCTCTGGCGACGAAACTCGAGGCGCTGATCGCGCTCGGCCGGACGAGCGAGGCCGAGGAAGCCGCGACCCCGCTTCTTCAGCCGGGAACGTATCTCGAGCCGTTCGCGCTTCGTACGCTCGGGATCGCGCGACGCGACCCCACCTTGACCGAACAGGCGGTCGAGCGCTTCGAAGCGATGGGCCTCCGCTGGCACGCGGAGAAGACACGCGCGCTCGCGCCGGCGTAGGTCAGCGAAACGATCTACTCGATCGGGATCCCGAAGCGAGCGATGATGCCGGGATCGCCGCCTCTCGCGAGTAGCTCGGGATCGGGATCGCGAGTCGCCACCCAGGCATACCCGTGTTCGGGGTAGGCGACAACGTCCGGGAAGCCCCCGGCACTGATCGCGAGGATCTGAGCGGGTTCCTCGGTGGGGTTGCTGAATGTGTGGAGTCCGGCACGTCCCTCGGGGCAGAAGACGAAGTCGCCTGGAGCCAGCTCCTCTTCGCCGTCCTGGTTTCGGAAGACGGGACGACCGCTCAAGACGAAGAACATCTCTTCGGCTCCGAAGTGCATGTGCATCCGCGTCCCAGGCGCGTCGGGGGCGAACTCGTACAGCGTTGCTCCCATCCTGGCCTCGTCCGGCCGCCAGAAGATTCGCTGCCGAGTGCCCTCTTCTTCGTTGTCTCCGTCCCAGGCGTCGGAGAAAAGGTTCTGACGAAGCATTCCGTGTACCTCCAAGTCGTAGCGGTGGCACGCAGGGTCCGAGGCCGCCTCGAAAGCAGCCTCGGCGCCTGCGTCCAATCACGCGCGGCGGGCGCCGCGTCTGACCGCTATCGCGTCGCCGGGTCCACGGCAGGATCGTAACGGTCGCGGACGAGCCGCCGAAGCAGCGCGTCGACCCGCGCGAAGCCGCTCTTCGCGCCCTCCTCGACGCCGTACTGCATCGTCGTGTCGCGCTCCTCGGTCGTGCCGAAGCGCATCGTCTGGGTGAGCTTCGTCCGCTCGCCGAGATCCTCGAACTCGAGCGTCTGCAGGTGGTTCTGGAACGTCTGCACGAGACGCTCGGGTGGCTCGACCTCGCGGAACTCGCCCTCGACGACGCCGTATGCCGTGCGGAAGCGGTACGTGCCGCCCGGGCGGACGTCCATCTCCTCGACAACCGTGCCGTCGCCCCACCATTCGGGGATCAGCCGAGGATCCGTCCAGACGGAGAAGACGTGCGCGCGCGGCGCTTCGAAGACCCGCTCGACCCGGATCTCGAGCTCGCTCGGGGTTGTGACGGTGGTGGTGCTCATCGTCAGCTCACCGCTCTCTTCACGAGCTTGCGGATCTTGGCCTCGTCGGCTGCGCTCAACTCCGTGAGCGCATACGCAATCGGCCACATCGAGCCCTCGTCCAGCTTCGCGCTGTCGTTGAAGCCGAACATCGCGTACCTCTCCTTGAACTTTCCCGCGTTGCGGAAGAAGCAGACGACCCTGCCGTCCTTCGCATAGGCCGGCATCCCGTACCACGTCTTCGGCGAGAGCTCCGGAGCGCTCTCCGTGACGATCGCATGAATCCGCTTGCCGAGGGCGCGATCCTTCGGCGACATCTCGCCCAGCGCGGCCTGAACGGCGCTTTCTCCATCCGCGGCAGCCTTGAGCTCGCGGGCCCGCGCCTTCATCGCGGCTTTCTCCTCGGCCGTGAATGTGGCGGATTCCTGCTTGCCCTTCTTCGCCTTGGTGCTCATCGTGCTCCTTTCGTTCGCTCGACGACCTGCGCGAAGCGGTCGAGCCGCTGCAGCCACGTGCTGATGCCCTCGAAAGCGTAGGGAACGAGCATGCACCGGCGGACCCGGCCCACCTTCTCGGTGGTGACCAGCTCCGCATCCTCGAGCAGCCGGACGTGCTTCTTCATCCCCGTCAGGGACATGCCGAAGGGCCCGGCGAGCTCGCTGATCGTCGCGCTGCCAGCGCCGAGCCGTTCGAGGACGGCGCGACGGGTCGGGTCGGCGAGGGCTGCGAAAGCGCGGTCGACGGTCGTGGGATACTGAACCATCGGGTTCACTATATCGAGTTGCGCGGTGAGTTGCAATCACCCACTGCTGCGCGCCTCGCGACGCACGGACTCGGCCAGGATGAGAGCGACCGCCGGCGGCAACAACCACCACGCCGAGATCCCTTCGTGCTCCAGCAACCAGGTCAGAGCGAAGGCGACGGCGAGCTCCGCCGCGACCCGCCAGTCGTCGCCCACCACGAAGTTCCACCAGAAGCGGCCGAACGAGCGAATGTAGTTCATCCCTGGGCCGTCCCCGGCTGGAACGCGAGCCGCCGCCGGCGCAGCGTCCGCGTGAGGGAGAACGAGACGAGGCCCACGAATCCGATGATCGCCAGGATCGCCACGTCGCCGCCCGGCCACTCGGCACCGGCGCCCTCTCCTCCCCAGAAGATCCCGAAGCTCGACAGCAGGACACCGACGATGAACTTGAGCGTGTTCTCGGGTACGCGCTCCAGTGGCCCACGCACGACCAGGCCGGCGACGACAACGGTCGCACCCGCGGCGACCGCAGCCGCGGCCGCGAGCCCGAGCCGCCCTTGCGTCGCGCCGAACGTCACGACGATGAAAGCCACCTCCAGGCCCTCGAGCAGCACGCCTTTGAAGGCTACCGTGAACGCGTACCAGTCCATCTGCGCCGATCTCGCCGGCAACGCCGCCCCCGCCTCCTTCCGCTCCCGCGAGAACGCCTCGGCCTCGTCGTGCAACGGCTTGTACCCGCTCGCGCGAAGGATCGCCTTGCGCAGCCACTGCAGGCCAAAGGCAAGCAGCAGTGCGCCGATGACGAACCGTAGCGTCCCGATCGGGATGTGCTGCAGCGCCGGGCCCAGCCCCGCGACGACCGCCGCGAGCACGAGCGACGCGGCGCCGACCCCGACGAGCGTCGAGCGCCAACCCCTCACCACGCCAACCGCCAGCACGATCGTCAGCGCCTCGACCGCCTCGACCGCGCTGGCGAGGAAGGTGGCGAGGAAGAGGACGACGTTCGAGCTCACGGGCACCCGGAGGATGTCGTACGGGACACCCGGATGGTCTCCGTGGTGCTCGCGCTGCGTAAGGAGAGAGGCCGGGGACCCAGGTCTACGGCTGCGGCTTGCGCAGAACCATCGTCTCTGGGGAGAGGAGAGGTTGTCCCCGGCCGCTTAAAAAGGTCGACCGAGCAGGGAAAGACTTGAATCGGATCATTCCGTCCGATCACCCCTGACCCGCCGGCCCGGCCGCCAAACACTGACGAGGCCCGCGATCAGCGTAACGAGGAAGATCTGACCGACCAGCATCTCGAGGACGGAGAACATCTTCCCCGGCTGGCCCCCGGGGACAAGATTTCCATACCCCGTGGTCGTCAGCGTTGTGAAGCTGAAGAAGACGTAATCGCCCGTCTGCAGCTCACGCGCGGGCTCGAAGAACGAGCCCGCCTGCAGCTTGTCGATGACGACGTAGAGGGAGGTGAACAGCAGCCCGAAGATCAGATAGACGCTGATCGCGCCGAGGATGGTCTTGAAGCCGACCTCCGACTCGGCGAGCACCGCGCGGAGAACGGCTGCCGCCGCCCAGGTGAAGAGCAAGATCTGGAGCAGGCCCGAAGTCGCGAGAAGGCCGTTCCGGTCGGCAAGGGCGGCGATGACCGCAAATGTCACGCTCGCGATCGCCAGGCCCCCGCCGACCCGGACGAGCGAATCTCGGACTCCCGAGCTCGCGAGTGCGATCACGGTCGTGAGCGAGCCGAGGACCGACACGACTACTGCGCTCCAGCCCGAGTACCTCGTCAGAGACGTCGTCGCGTACGTGGCGAGGACGAGCAGGAGCACGACGCCGAATGCATTGGCGATGCGCTGCGCCTGCCGCGTCCAGGTCTCCGTTCGATCCTCCGTCGCGCTCATCAGGGGCTCCTAGATAGCACTGAGGGCAATTGAGATCGCAAAGCCTACGACGACGAGCAAGCCCGTCCATGCGCCTTCGACCCGGTACGCCTCGGGCAAAAGCGTGTCCGCGCACATCGCGAGCAGCGCACCGGCTGCGAAGGCCTGCACGAGCGCGCCCGTGTGGCCACTCTCCGCGTCCAGGGTGACGTAGCCGAGGAAGGCGAAGAGGGCCGAGACGGCGACGACGGCGAGCCACATCAAGACGACCCTTCGTCTCGGCCAGCCGGCGGCCTTCAGCCCGCTCGAAGAGGCCATCCCCTCGGGGAGGTTCGAGAGCGTGATGCCCGCCAGGAGGGAGACGCTCACCCCTCCCTGGAGGACGGTCAGGCCGAGCACGAACGATTCGGGGATCCCGTCCAGCACCGAGCCGAGCACGATCGCGAGCGGGGAACCGTCGGCCTGCTTCCCCGCCATGTCCTTGCGCTCGGACGCTCCCCGCGAGTCGAGGATCCAGTCGCCCACCGCGAAGACGGCAGCCCCGACGAGGAGCATGAGCCCCACCCAGCCGACTGTGCTCGTCTTCAGGGCCTCGTCGATCAGCTCGAACGAGACCGACCCGATCAGAAGACCCGTTCCCAGAGCCATCACGACCGCGATCACGCGCCGCCCGGGCATGAGGAAGTAGGCGATCAGCGCGCCGAAGAGAAGCGCTGAGGCCCCAACCGCTCCCCAGAAAGCTGCCTCCAGCATCTCAGGCGATTCTGAACGAGCGGGTGGCTAGCGCCTGCGCTCGACGAGCGTCGATTTGTACTCGCTCCGGTGCAGGCTCCCCCAGGGCACGAGCTCGACCGAGGTCTGCACGAGGAGCACCGAGCGCACGCGCTCACGGATCGAGTCGGCGAGGCCGGAAGAATCGCTCGCGTCCCTGGCCAGCTCGACGCTGACCGGGAGCGGAGGCTCCTGCTTCACCCCCGGAGTGGCCGGACGGACGAGAACGTTGCCGCTCACCTCAGGAGCAAAGCCGCTCACGACCTCGCGAATCGCCGAGGGGAAGACGTTGACGCCGCGAACGATCAGCATGTCGTCGGTGCGTCCGATGCACCGAACCCTGGGAGCGGTCCGGCCGCAACGGCAGGGGCTCGAGCGCACCTCAACGTGGTCCCGCGTGCGAAAGCGCACGAGCGGGGCAGCACGGTGCCGGAGATGTGTGAGGACGAGCTCGCCGGAGGCCCCGTCCTCGAGCGGGAGTGCCGCTCGGCTCGCGGGGTCGATCAGCTCGGCGTGGACGAAACCGCGCGCACCGAGATGCATCCCTTCCTGCTCCTCGCACTCACCCCAGAGCGAAGGGCCGATGTCCCCGATCCCCATCGCCTCCGTCACCTTCGCGCCCCAGCCCTTTTCGAGCTTGGCGCGAAAAGCGGCCTCCCCTCCCCCAGGCTCTCCGGCGACGAGAATCCGCTCGACGCTCGAGCGGCGGAGGTCGACGCCTTTGTCCTCCGCCCACTCGAGCAGGTGCGCGGCGTAGGACGGAGTGAGCACGACGGCGTCGGGCCTGAGCAGGTCGATCGCGAGCAGGAGGCGTTCCGAGTTACCCGTCCCGACCGGGATGTGGCGTACACCGATGCGGTCGAAGGCCTCGAGCGCGGCGCCCGCGACGAAGGGGCCGGCGTTGTAGGTCGAGACGAGAGACTCGCCCCTGGCGAGCCCCGAAGCCGAGTAGCTCCTCGCCGAGCCCGTCACCCAGTTGTCGAGATCTGTCGCCGTCAGGGGGATGAAGCTCGGTGTCCCGGTCGTGCCGCTCGTGGAATAGACACGGATGAGCTCCGCCGGATCGGCGCAGAGATGCGCGCCGTAGGGGTTCTCCGAGGTGGCGGTCGCCTTCAGCTCGGCTTTCTCGGTTAGCGGCAGCTCGACGATGTCCGCGAGCCCGCTCCCGCGAAAGCCGGAGAGGCGCTCTCCGTAGAAGGGGGAGCGCTCGAGAACGTATTCGAGCTGGGCCTTGTAGCTCTCGGCGTCGAGGGCGAGCTGCTCGGCCCAGGGCCGGGCCTCCACCTCGGGGTCGAGCATCACTCCTGCCGGGGCTCGTACCGGACCGCTTCCTCGGCCGCATCGCCCAGCTCGAAGCCGATTGGCGCTTCTTGCTCCTCGGCGAGGTGGGCCAGGAGTCCGGCTGTCCGAGCGAGGATCGGAATCGTCTTCACGGTGGCCGCGGGGTAGCCGAGGTCGAGCAGCACCGCCGCGATGGGCATGGCCACATTCATGGGGAGGGGCCTGTCCGAAGCCTTCGCGACCTCGTCCCGGAAGGCCCGTGCGAGGCCGACATACGGTCCGCTGACCCCTCGCTCGTCGGCCAGCTCGAGGATCCGCTCGGCGCGCGGGTCGGTCACCCGGTGCACCGGGTGACCGAACCCCGGGATCTTGTTGCCTGCCTGCAACCGCTCCTGCACGAGCTCTGCCGGCGCGCGGCCGGTGCGCGCCTCCTCGAGGAGCTCAGCGCAGAGGGCCGAGGTGCCGAGCACGACCGGGCCGGCGCCCAGGATTCCAGCTGCGACGGCGCCCTGCAGCGAGTCCGGGCCCGCGGCGAGGGTCATCCGGGCGGCGACGTTGGACGGCATCATCCCGTGCTCGGCGATCGCCACGAGCAGGACGTCGAGGAAGAAGCGCTCGTCGTCGGTCGGCTCCCGACCGGTGAGGAGCAGGTGGAAGTACTCCGTGAAGCTCAGCCTCCCCAGCAGGTCGCCGGTCAGGTCACGCCCGCGTACCTCCACCCGATCTGGGTAGGCCTGGCTGATGTGGGTGACCGGCCCTCCGCTCTTACCGCTCGTCATGCGCGAGAGCTTAGGAGGGTTTGACGAAACGCGAGTTGTGCCGCCGGCGGCGCGCCGCTCGCCCCGAGGCTGTGTCCTCGGTCGCCCCCGTATCTAAAGTCGATACGAGGGCTCCCTGCGTCCGTGCCTCAGAACGACCGTCCGGTCCCGGCGACGAACTACGTTCCGCCCAACCCTCCTAGGCGCTCCGCGATGCGGTCGAAGAAGGTCGACCATCCTTGCGCCGCGCGCTCATACATCTCGGGCGGCAGCGGCCCCCGCTGCTCGAACAGCATCTCGGTCTTCCCATCGCCGAGATCGCTCAGGATCACGGTCACGAGCGCGTAGACCTCGTCGGGCTGGTCGGAGATCGTGAAGACGAGCCGTTCGGGCGGCTCCACCTCCTGGTACTCACCCTTCCAGCGGATCTCGCGACGCTCCGGGCCGGCGAACATGGTCAGGCGCAACGCTCCCCCGGGCCTGACCTCCATCGAGACGGTCGAAAGCGGCACCTCGCCGTCCTCGGCCCCGAACCAGTCGGCGAACCGCGCGGGCTCGACCCACTCGCGCCAGACCTGCTCCGGCGAAGCGTCGAAGACGCGTTTGATCGTGATTCCGTCAGGCATCGTGGAGGCGCTCGTCCAGGCGGTCGAAGCTACCCTGCCAGAAGCGCCGGTAGGCATCGAGCCAGGCGACTGCGTCCTCCAAGCGGTCGCCCCGGAGGCGGGCGGGACGGAGCTGCGCGGTGCGGCTGCGTTCGATCAGCCCCGCCCGCTCGAGCACCTTCAGGTGCTTGGAGACCGCCTGCACCGTGATCGGAAACGGCCCCGCGAGCTCATTGACCGTCGCTTCGCCTTCGGCCAGACGCGCGAGAATCGCACGGCGCGTCGGGTCGGCGAGAGCGGCGAACGTCGTCGACAACTCGTCGGTGGTGACGCTCATTTATCCGATTGGTTGATCAACCACATGATTGAGTATGGTACTCCGGAGAGCTGAAGCCGCAAACAAAGGAGGAAGAAGCGTGGGCAGGATCGTCGTCACGGAGTTCGTCTCGCTCGACGGGGTCATGGAGGATCCCGGTGGCAGCGAGGGCACGAAGCACGCTGGCTGGAGCTTCGAGATCTCTCGCGGCGAGGAGGGCGACAAGTTTAAGCTCGACGAGACAATGGGCTCGGACGCGCTGCTCCTCGGCCGGAAGACCTACGAAGGATTCGCAGAGGCGTGGCCCTCACGCGACGGCGAGTTCGCTGACAAGTTCAACACGATGCGGAAATACGTCGTCTCCTCCACCCTGCAGAGCCCGGAGTGGTCGAATTCGACCGTCCTGAGCGGGGATCTGGCGGAGGACGTCACCCGCATCCGCGGGGAGCACGACGGCGACATCGTTGTCCATGGCAGCGCGCGACTCGTACAGGGGTTGCTCGAGAACGACCTCGTGGACGAGCTTCGCCTGATGGTGTTCCCTGTCGTGCTCGGCAGCGGCAAGCGCCTGTTCGGGGAGACGAGCGGCAAGAAGAGGCTCCAGCTCACGAACTCGAAGACCGTCGGCGATGGAGTCGCGATCCTGATCTACGGACGAGCCGCCTAAGAGCTTGGCAGCGGCGCGATCGCGCCCGCTTGCGCGCCCGCGCGCATCCAGTCGATCGTCCGGCGAAGGCCTTCCTCGAGCGGCACCTCGGGTTGCCAGCCCAAGATCTGCTCTGCGCGCGTGATGTCCGGCTGGCGGACCTGCGGGTCGTCGACGGGCAGGGCCTCGAAGACGATCTCGCTCTCGGAGCCGGTAACGCGGCTGATGGCCTCCGCGAGCTCGAGCAGCGTCATCTCGTCGGAGTTGCCGATGTTGACCGGCAGGTGCTCACCGCTCGTCGCGAGCAGGTAGAGCCCCCTGATCTGGTCGTCGACGTAGCAAAAGGAACGGGTCTGCGAGCCGTCGCCGAAGACGGTGAGCGGCTTGTTCTCGAGCGCCTGGTGCATGAACGAGGGGATGGCCCGGCCATCGTGCGGACGCATGCGCGGCCCATAGGTGTTGAAGATGCGGGCGATCGCAGTGTCGACACCTTGTTGGCGGTGGTAGGCCATCGTCAGCGCCTCGGCGTAGCGCTTCGCCTCGTCGTAGACGCCTCGAGGGCCGATCGGGTTGACGTGTCCCCAGTAGGTCTCGGGCTGGGGATGCACCTGGGGATCTCCGTACACCTCGCTGGTCGAGGCGAGGAGAAAGCGCGCGCGCTTGAATTTTGCGACCCCGAGCATGTGGTGCGTGCCGTACGAGCCGACCTTGAGCGTCTGGAGTGGCAGGCGGGCGTAGTCGATCGGGCTGGCCGGGCTCGCGAGGTGGAAGACGAGGTCGACCGGCTCCTCAAGAAACAGCGGCTCCGTCAGGTCGTGATTGACGAAGACGAAGTCATCGGTCCGAATGTGCGCCACGTTCTGCAGGCTGCCCGTGTCCAGGTTGTCCACGCAGATGACCCGATGCCCCTGCGCGAGCAGGTAGTCGCAGAGGTGCGAGCCGAGGAAGCCAGCACCGCCGGTGACGATCGCCGTGCTCACAGCTCGGAATGATAGGCCCCGGTGACTCAGCGCCGGGGCGCCAGCCCGTATACGCGATAGTGACCAGTGAGGTAGAGACGCTCCTCGTCTGCGGCCACGGGCGTGTACTGCCCATCGCCGAACTCCCATAGCTTCTTCCCCGTCTTTGCGTCGAGGGCGAACGTACGGCGCTTCAAGGTCGAGAAATAGACGACGCCGTTGATGACCGTGGCCGCGCCCGAGATCGACCCGCCGGCATCGAACGACCAGCGGACCTCACCGGTGCCCGCGTCGAGAGCGTAAATACGGCCGGAGTAGGAACCGGCGTAGACCGTGCGATCCCAGACGGCCGCCGACGAGTACACATAGCCGCCGGTAGCCCGGGCCCACAGCAGGTGCCCCGTCTTCGCGCCGAAGGCGTACACACGACCGTCGGTATTGCCGATGTACACCCGCCCGTAGGCGACGGCGGGGGTGGCGTAGAACGTGCCGTGGCCGCTCGTAGACCAGCGCTTCTTCCCCGTGGCGGCGTCGAGCGCATAGACGTGGTTGTCGTACGAACCGAAGTAGATGGTTCCATTCGAGTACGCAGCCGCGTCCTTGATCTTGTCGCCGGTTGAGAAGGTCCATTTCGTCCGGTGGGTCTGCGCGTCGAGGGCGTACATCTTGTGGTCCCAGGAGCCGAAGTAGACGACTCCGTTGACAACGAGCGGCGGCGATTCGCTTACGCCCGCCTTGAAGCGCCAGAGCTGCTTGCCGGTCTCGGCGTCGAACGCGACGAGGTAGCCCGGCGCGTCCTGCCTGTGCTCGGCGCACGGAGACGGATCCATGAACGTCTGATAGACGACCCCGTCGTCGATCGCCGGCGAGGCCGCGGTGCAAAGGCCGGACCTCTTCTGCCAGTCGATCTTCCCGGTCTCGGCCTCGATGGCCAGGAAACGCCCGTGATTGGTCGCGATGTAGAGACGGCCGTAGCCCACTACGGGTGGAAATTCCAGGAGGCTGCCGCCGTTGATGCGCCAGAGCACGCGGTACGGCGGCCGGAGCCGGAAGTCGGGCGCATATCTGGTCCGATCGTTGTCGTAGCCGTATGTTGGCCAGGGGACCGTGCGCACTTCTTCTTCGGGACGCGTGGTTGCGCCCGGCGCCTCGGTCGTCTCGAACTCCGTGGACGCGGAGCCTCGAATCGACCCGGGGTGGCGCTGCTTCCACACGATCACGGCAGCAGCCGCCACGCCGGCCGCCAACGCGACGACGAGCGCAATCACCGGAACCCACCGTTTTCTCACCGCTGCCGCCGGGACTCGACCGCCCAGATCCGCCTCGAACCGTGCAGTAGGAGGCGTTCGCCGTTCCCCGACACGGGAACGTACTGTCCGGCTCGGAATCTCCAGAGTAATCGGCCGGTGCGCCAGCTCCACCCGGCCATCCGGCTCTCGAGCGTCGCGGCGTACACGACGCCCGCGACGATCTCTACCGCCCCCGACACGCGGCCGGGAGTCGGGCGGGTCCAGACGATTCGCCCTGTGCGGGCATTCACGCAGTAGAGCCGGCTCGCGTAGGTGCCGAAGTACACGCGGCCGCGGAAAACCGCGGGCGAGGAGTACAGGTACGCGCCCACCGGAATCCGCCAGAGGAGCCGGCCCGTTCGCGAGGCGAGCGCCGAGAGCCCCGAAAACACGGAGGGCACGAAGAGGCGGCCGCCCGATGCTGCGATCGTCCCGTAGACGCGCGTTCCAGCGCTACCCCGCCAGATAAGTCTCCCGTTGCGAGCGTCGAGGGCAATTACACGCCCTGCGTAGTCGCCCATGTACAGCCGTTTTCCCACCATGGTCGGGCTGCCCGTGATCTTGGCCCCCCCATGGAAGACCCAGCGCATCCGGTGTCGGTCGAGATCGAGGGCGTAGACGTTGCCGTTCGCGGCGCCGAAGTAGGCGATTCCGTCTCTGATCAGAGGCGATGGCTCCGCCCGCCCCGTCGCGTACCGCCAGAGCACGCGTCCCGTCTTCAGCGAGACAACCTTCACGTCTCCAGGGCTCATCGTCGTCGTGACGAGCACACCGCGGTCGGGGTCGAGGCCCGGTGACGAGGCCAGGAGCGTGCCGATGCGCTTGCGCCAGAGCGTGTGGCCGTTCTTCATCGACAGCGCCGTCAGGTAGCCGTGGATGTTGTTCACGTAGGCGACGCCGTGCCAGACGACGGCTGGGAACTCGAGCAACCCGCCGAGGTAGCGCCTCCAGACCACCCGAAACGGCGGCCGCAGTTTGATTCCGGTGTGCACCTGGGTTCGCGCCGGGTTGACGCCGTACATGCGCCACTGGAGGCGCGGGCGCCAGAGGTGGACCGTGGTCGCCACACTGGGCTCGAGCCTTAGCCGCTCGTGCACCGGTCCGTAGCTTTGGGCGCGGACGCGAACAGTGGCACGCCTCTGGGCGGGGAGCGCCGCGAGGCCGCGGCTGTCCGTGACCGCGGTCCGTCCCGCACCCGCCACATTGGCGCCCTTGACCGGCCTCAAGGTGTCGCCGTCGACGACGCGCACGGCGGCCCGCGGCGCTGGCGCCGGCTCGGTCGTCGTGCTCACTGCGGGCGCTCGAGGCCGCTCGACGACCGCGTCGTTCCCGCTTGAGCACCCCGAGGCGACGAGGCCCCAGGCGGCAACGCCGAGCGCGGCGAGAGCCGTCGTGTGGCGGGTGCGAAGCATCCTCAGAACTCGCGCCCAGGGTACCGGCGCCGGCGGACGCCTCGTGGCGACCTATGACCGGCGCATGGGCGCCGTCACGACGGTCGGATTGGCCGCGGGTACGCACGCGAAATCAGTGCTTGAGGCGATCCGTTCGCCCGACCGCTTCGAGGTTGCCCCGGTCGTCGCGGGCCGGCGGTTGATGGTCTGTTCGCGGTGGTGCCCGCGAAGCTGGGCAGCAGTCGCACGGTGACCCGCAGAGGCCATTGCTAGATTCGCGCGATGCCTCGGGTCCTCGCCGCCTGCGTGACCGTGCTCGGCGCGGCAGGAGCGGCGATGGCGGCGGGGGCCGTGCTCCCGGTCCAGTTGGCGCTCGCAGTGTCGACGGTGGTCGTGCTCGGCATCCCCGGGTTAGCGCTCCTGCGGGTGGCCGGTGTCACCGAGCGGCTTGACGTCGTAGCCTGTCTCGGGCTCCTCCCCGCGGCCGGCCTCATCGTCTGGGCGCCGCTGCTCGCCCTCGGCATGTTCGCGGGGCTTCCGTTCATCGGCGTGCTGATCGGGGTCGGCGTGGCCTCCGTGGCGGGGCTCAGCGTGGGACGCGGAAGAGCCTTCCGGGCCGCTCCGCGCGATCTCGCGATCGCCGGCGCCGGCGCCGTAGTCGGCTTCGTGCTCGGCACGCGCTGGCAGTCCAGCTTCTACAGTGACGAGTTCTTCCACGCGGGCCGCATACGCAAGCTGCTCGCGCTCGACCGCCTCTCCCTGGACGGCGTCTCCACCTACCTCCACGGCGACCCGCACGCCGGGTATGCGTTCCCGCTCCTGCACGCCGCGCAGGCGGGCGCGGTCGACCTGGTGCGAGTCGATCCCACGACGGCCTATCCCAACCTGAGCCCGGCGTTCGCGATGCTCCTCCCGGTGGTGGTGTTCGCGACCGGGCGCGCAATCGGCGGCACCGCGGTGGGCGTGTCCGCGATGGCGCTGGCCCTGTTCGATGCCGTCGAGGTGGCACCGAACCTGGGGATGCTGCAGTGGCCCGGCCCGTTCGTCTTCTTCGTGATCACCCCGATCGGGCTCCTCGCCGCGGTCGAGGCGTTGCACCGACCGGCCGACTGGCGGCTGGGTGCCGCCGTTCCCGGCGCGGCCGCCTGCGCGGCGCTCGTCCACCCAACATATGTCGTGATGCTGCTCGCGATGGCGGCGGGACTGTCTGTGCTTACGCGGCGCGAGTGGCGAGCCTTCGCTGCGGCCGTCGCCGTTAGTGGGGTCGCCCTCGTCTGGATATGGTGGGTGGCGCTGCGCGGGGCGCACCTCGCCACGCCGGCATCCGGTCAATGGCGGATGGCAACGCCCGTCGACTACGTCTTCGTCGGCGGGCATGCCATCGCCTCGACCGCGGCCGACATCGTTCAAGGCCGCCTGCCGTTCCTGCTCGCCGCGCTGGCCATGCCGGTGCTCCTGCTCTGGCGCGGCCGCAGATACGGGCTCGCCGCGGCTGCGATGGCCGGGCCGGTCGTGCTGGTCGCCTTCCCCGGTCCGGCGGCCGCCGGCATCGCGACCATCGGCGTCGGCCAGACGCACCGGCTGCCCCAGGCGATTCCGTGGGTGTTCACGCTCGCGACCGCGCTGGCGCTCGCCGTGGCGCACGTACGCCCGCGCGTGATCGCCGTCGCGGCGATTGCCGGCGGGTTGGCGACTGTGGCGCTTTCCGGTGACTTCTGGCGGGAGCGCGAATGGTCGTGGCTGCCGATGACGCCGCTCGCCGCCGTCGTCGTCGCCATCGCTGCGGTGTACGTCGTGCGTGGCCTGCGCGCAGGCGGCGACGTGCCCGACGCCAGGGCCGGCGCGACGCTCGCGCTCACCCTGCTCGTGCTGGTGGTGCCGATCGCACGGCAAGCCGGAGACCTGGCGCACGACCTCCGCCACGGCGCCCCGGCTTCGCCCACGTGGCGGGTTCCTACCGCCGTGCTCTCGCTCCTGCGGGAGGTGCCGGCTGACGGCCACCTCCCGGTCGTCCTGGCACCGCCCGAGTTGTCCTTCCGACTGGTCGGGGCCGCCGACGTCTACGCGGTGGCGGTACCCGAGGTGCGGTCGCGGGCGGAGCCGAAGAACCACCCGGCGCAGCGACGGGCTGCAGTGGCGCGCTTCCTCGACCCCGCGACCAGCGAAACCGTGAGGCGGTCGATCGCCGCCGTCTTCGACGTGCGGTACGTGATCACACGGTCACCCAAGCGGCGGCCTTCCGCGGTCGCTGCGCAGCTGTCGCTGGACGCCGCCTTCCGCCGCCTGGGGATGATCGGGCAGGCAGGGGTCGTTTACGTCGTCTTCGAGCGGTTGCCTAGCTCCTCCGCTGCAGCGCATAGAGTCGGCCGAATGCCGAGGTGAAGCGGGGCGTGAAGGGAGGCTCGCCAGCTCCCATCGCCTCAACGGCTGCGCAATGTGCCATGAAGACGACATCCTCGGCTAGCGTCACGCCGAACGGCATACGAAGCTACGACTGCTCTCGCGCGAGGGGGCGTGCGGGAACGCCTACGACGGTTACACCCGCCGGGACATCGTCGAGAACGACGGCCCCCGCGCCGATGACCGCGCCGTCTCCGACGGTCACCCCCTGGATGACGTTCGCGCCCGTTCCGACATTCACGCGGTCGCCGAGCGTGACGTTGCCCGAGATGGCGGCCAGCGGGTTGACCGTGACGTAGTCGCCGAGGACGGCGTCGTGGCCAACGGTGCAATTGAGGTTCAGATGCACGTGGCGTCCGATTCGAACGTTGTTCGTGAGGCGGACGCCGGCCGTCACCACGGCTCCGAGCCCGAACTCGACGTCGGCGTAGGAGGCCTCGGGATGGATGGCGCAGCAGGGCTCGGCCCCGAACCCGCGGGCCCGCTCGTCGAGCATCTGACGCATGCTCGGCTCGCCCACGCCGATGAGATAGCGAGCACCCGGCAGCTTCTCGAGGTGGTCCACGGGGCCGAGATGCTCCGCTCCCAGCCTGGCGAGGAGCGCCGCGTCCGGGCTGCCGTCGTCGAGGAAGCCGAGGAAGCGTCGCCGGCCGTCCCGCTGCGCGAAGACCGCGCGCCCGGCCCGAAGCACGTCGAGCGTTTCGCGCCCGAATCCGCCCGCGCCGATGATGACGACGACCTCCTCGATGAGCGGGATCGTAAGCAAACCCGAGGCTAGTAGGCGGCCTATGCCCCTCGCTCTCCCCAGTCCCCCTGGACGTCGCCGTAGATCGATCCCGGCCGGAACAGGATTCGCGGCGTGCGCAGGAGAATTTTCAGATCGAGCGACAACGATCGGTGGTCGACATACCAGACGTCGAGCTCGATCCGCTCCGGCCACGTCAGGCGGTTGCGCCCGTTCACCTGCGCCCAGCCCGTCACGCCGGGGAGCACCTCGAGGCGGCGGCGCTGCTCTGGAGTATATTGCTCGACCTGGTAGCCGAGCGTCGGCCTCGGCCCGACGACGCTCATGTCCCCGCGGATGATGTTCCAGAGCTGCGGGAGCTCGTCCAGCGACCACCGTCGCAAGAACGCACCGACGCGGGTGATCCGCCGATCGCCCGCGGAGATGAGGTAGTCGGCCGGGGCGTTCGGTGGCTCGTCGTGGAGCGTCCTGAGCTTGAGGATTCGGAACGGCCGGCCTCCACGGCCGATCCGTTCCTGGCGGAAGAAGATCGGACCGGGGGTCTCGAGCCTCACGGCGGCGGCAAAGCCAGCGACGAAAGGAGCGAAGATGACCGCCGCCGGAAGGGCGATCGCAAGGTCGAGCGCCCGCTTGCCACGGTCGTAGGCCGTGCTCATCGGGCGGGGACGGCCCTGTTCGCAACGGCGATTCGCTCGAGGTCGTCCGCGAGGCGATCGGTGAGGAGATCACGGGCGAACTCGCGGAGGGCGAGCGAGCGCGCGTTCTCGCCCATGGTCCGCAATCGGTCGGGCTCGTCGGCCAGGGCTACGAGGCTGTCCACGAGTGCGCTGGGGTCGCCCGCGGGCACATAGATGCCCGCATCGTTCTCCTCCACGAGCCGGCGCAGCCAGCCGTCGACGTTCACGACGACCGGCTTCGCGGCCGCCAGGGAGTCGAAGAACTTGTTCGGCGAGTTGAAAGCGAGCGCCGGATGCGGAGCGAAGACGGTGAGGGTGACGTCACAGGCGCCGACGAGCTTCGGCATCGCCTCGCGCGGCTGCGGGGGCAGGACGAGGACGTTGTCCAGCCCCTCCTTCGCGACCCGCCGCTCGAGCGCAGCACGCTCGTTCCCGTCGCCGACGAGCACGATCTGCACGCGATCGTCCCCGCGCTGCTTGAGGACAGCAGCCGCGTCCGCGAGCTGGTAGACGCCGTTCGAGGCCCCCATCGCACCCGAGTAGAGAGCCAGGAACTTGCCGTCGAGCCCCTGCGCGGCACGGAATCCTTCGTCCCGCTCGTCCGGACGGAAGAGATCGGTGTCGCTGAAGTTGGGGATGAGAATGAGCTTGTCTCGCGGGATCCCCCGGCGGACGAGCGCGCTGACGACGGCCTCGCTGCAGACGACGATGCGATCGGAGCTCGCATAGAGCGCCTTCTCCAGTCCCTCCGCGACCGCGAGCTCGATGCGGTTCGTCAGATAGCCGAGCGCCGCGGGCGCGGCCGGCCAGAGATCCTGCAACTCGAAGACGAACGGCACGCCGCGGAGGCGCGAGGCGAACGCGCCCGGAATGCCCGAGGTGAGCGGCGTCGAGGAGGCATAGACGAGGTCGGGGCGCGGGAGGCCGACCGCCGCGGCCGAGGCGGCCGCCGTGTACGCGCCGTAGGAGAGCAGGCGCCCCCACTTCGAGAAGCGCTGCTCGTAGGGGATCCGCATCCAGATGACGTCGATGCCGTCCACGGATTCGCGGCGCGCCAGGAGCCCGGGCGGGGCGGTCGCTTCGACGGCGAGCCAGCGCGGGTCGCGCGCGACCATCGTCACCTCGTGTCCGCGCTCGACGAGATGGCGGGCGATCGAGTAGGCGCGGGTCGGCGCCGCGTGGCGCGGCGTGAGGAACTTCGGATCGAAGTAGAGGACCTTCATGAGTGCGTGCGAACGCTAGCTGGGGTTACCGTAACGAAGCCTTGAAGCCCGAAATGATGAAGCTGCCACGCTACGCGCAGAGCGGGACCAGCCGGTGATCGTCGGCGTCGACCTCCTCGTCACCCGGGGCTGCCACGAGCACGACGCCCCGCCCGCGCCGGCCCAGCACCTGTGAGAGGCATCGTGCTGGCGGCCGGGCCCGGCAAACGGCTGCGCGAGCTCACCGCCGAGCTTCCCAAGACGCTCCTCCAGCTCTCTGACGGCCGCACGATCCTCGACGTCGTGCTCGCAAACCTCCGGGCGGCCGGTCTCGAGGAGGTCGCCGTCGTGAGCGGGTTCGCCGCCGAGCGCCTCGCCGAGCGGGTTCCCGACCTGGAGCGCCGCCATGAGCTCCGCATCGAGCTGGTCTTCAACGAGCGGGCGGAGGAGTGGAACAACGCCTACTCGCTCTGGCTGGCCCGGGACGCGTTTGCCGAAGGTGCGCTGATCGCCAACGGCGACACGGTTCATCCCGCGAGCGTCGAGGAGACCCTGCTTTCGCAGAGAGGCGCGGACGTCCTGCTCGCCGTCGACGACGAGAAGATTCTCGGCGAGGAGGAGATGAAGGTGCTGGCCGCCGACGGCGTGATGGAACGCATCGGCAAGGAGGTCGACCCGGCCTCCGCTGCGGGCGAGTACATCGGCGTGGCACTGGTCGAGCCGGCCGCCGCGACTGCGCTCTCCGACGCGCTCGAAGCCACCTGGCGGCGCGACCCGTCGCTGTACTACGAGGACGGCTTCCAGGAGCTCGCCGACCGGGGTGGCCTCGTCGGGGTCGCCCCGATCGGGAAGCTCGACTGGGTCGAGGTCGACGACGACGAAGACCTCGCACGCGCGCGGGAGATCGAATGCCGCTTCTAGCTCGCCACATCCCCTCGCCGCTCAGCGTCGACGTCGGCCCCGGGGCGGTCGCGACGCTGGCCGAGCTCCTCCGCGACCGCCGCATCTCGTCGCAAGGACACGTAGCCATCGTGGTCGGCCCAGGCCAGGGCGACCAGATCGTCGGCGAGCTCAACCTCACGGGCACAGGAGTCTTCCCGGTCGAGGGCGGCAGTGTGCGAGCCGCTCTCGAGCTGGTCGAGTCGATGCGTGAGGACTACTACGACGCCGTGGTAGGGATCGGTGGCGGGCGCACGCTCGACGTCGCCAAGTACGCGGCGAGCATCGCGGGGCTGCCGATGGTCTCCGTGGCGACGAACCTGGCCCACGACGGGATCGCCTCCCCGGTGGCCTCACTCGAGCACGACGGGCGTAAAGGCTCCTACGGGGTGCAGATGCCGATCGCCGTCGTCGTCGACATCGACTACGTCCGCCGCTGCCCGCCCGAGCAGCTCCGCTCGGGCGTCGGCGACGCTCTCAGCAACTTGAGCGCGCTCGCCGACTGGGAACTCGCGAGCCGGGAGCGTGACGAGCCGTTCGACGGCGTCGCGGCGGCGCTGGCGAGGGCAGCGGCGGCTTCGGTGCTTGGGCGCGCCGATGGCTTCGACGCCGACGGCTTCCTGACCGCGCTCGCGGAGGCGCTCATCCTCAGCGGCCTGGCCATGGCCGCGGCTGGATCGAGCCGACCCTGCAGCGGCGCCTGCCACGAGATCTCACATGCGATCGACGCCCTCTATCCGGACCGGGCGACACACGGCGAGCAGGTCGCGGTGGGCGCCCTCTTTGCCTCGTTCCTGCGTGAGGACGGCCTCGCGGCCGGCCTCGACGCTGCCTACTCGCGCCTCGGGGTCGCGCGGGTGCCCTCCGACCTCGGGCTGACGGAGGAGGAATTCGCGGCCGCCGTCGCAGAGGCTCCGGCGACGCGGCCCGATCGCTACACGATCCTCGAGCACCTCCAGCTCGACGAAAACGCCATCCGCGACCGTGTGGAGAGCTTTGTCGGCGCCTTCGCTCGCTGAGCTCAGGGCGGTCTCCCAGCCGGAGTCGCTCCTCGCGCGGCGCGGCGAGGAGCACTGGGCCGGACGCCTGTACATGCGCCGTCTCTCGATCCGCCTGACGCGCCTCCTCGTCCCGACGGCAGTGACGCCGAACGCCCTGACGGCCCTGATGGTGCCCGCGGGGCTCCTGGGCGCCCTCCTCGTCACCTTCTCGAGCGTCTGGCTCGCACTGGGGGCCGTCCTCCTCATCCAGGTGCAGCTGCTCCTCGACTGCGCCGACGGAGAGCTCGCCCGCTGGAGGCAGACGGTGTCCCCGCGCGGCGTGTACCTCGACCAGATTGCTCACTACAGCACCGAGGCAGCGCTGCCCGCCGCGCTCGGCGTGCGGGCGGACGGCGGCTGGGACTCGATCGGAGGCTGGACCGCCCTCGGGCTCGCCGCCTCGACTCTCATTCTTCTTCTGAAGGCCGAGACCCATCTCCTCCAGCTGGCCCGCGTGCGGGCCGGGCGCACCGCCGTCGAGTCGCCCGGTGAACAGGGAACGCGACTCTCGTGGCTTCGGGAGGGCACGCGACTCCTTCCCTACTTCCGACCCTTCCACGCAGTCGAAGCCTCGCTCCTGGCTCTCGCGGCAGCCGTGGTGGATGCTCTCGCAGACGACCTCGTCGGAAGTCGCACCCTCGTGGCGGCACTCACCGCCCTTGCGGTCGTCGCAGTCGTCGGCCATCTGGCGGCTGTCCTCGCCTCGGACCGGCTCCGCTAGCAGCGCAGGCCAGCGGGACCTACGACTAATCTGGAAGGGATGGGGGCGCACGAGACCAACCGGGCGCGCGTGGCGGCGCCGCAATGACCGCGGTCGCCGAGCGGTCTGCCCGCGACCAGGACCCCGCCGCCGAACACCACGTCTACGAGCCGCACCCGATCGGCCTGCCGCCGATGGGGAAGTACCTGCGGACGCTCTGGGACCGACGGCAGTTCGCCTACGAGCTCTCGCGGGCCAACCTGCGCGTGCAGCACTACAACACGGCGCTCGGCCAGCTCTGGCTCGTCCTCAACCCGGTCCTGCTCGGGCTCATCTACTTCATCCTCGTCTACATCATCGGGGGAGGAAGTCGGGGGATCGGCTTCCTCGCCCATCTGATGCTGGGGCTCTTCGCGTTCCGCCTGGTCAGCACGTCGGTCTCGCAAGGCGCACGCTCCGTCGTCCGGGGGGGACGCCTGATCCTCAACACCGCCTTTCCCCGCACCCTCCTTCCCCTGTCCTCGGTGCTCATCTCGCTCGGGCAGTTCCTGCCGACGCTCATCGTCTATGCGGTCATTCACGCGGTCGCGGGCCTTCCCGTGGGCTGGCAGCTCCTCTGGACGATCCCGCTCCTGGCTCTGTTCGTCGTCTTCGCCGCCGGCGCGACCATGCTCGCGGCAACCGCGCAGGTCTACTTCCGCGACTTCGCCAACTTGCTTCCGTACCTCACCCGCATCTGGCTCTACCTCTCGCCGGTCCTCTACTACGCGAACGAAGTGCCGGACAAGTTCAAGCCGCTGATGGCGATCAACCCCCTCTACCCGCTCATCGCCACGCTGAGCGACGTCGTCAACCAGGGGCAGAGCCCGAGACCCGGTTACCTGCTTTGGGGCCTGGCTTCGGCGGTCGTGACGTTCCTCGTCGGAGCCCTCATCTTCATCTCCAGGGAGCGCGAGTTTGCCGTCCGGATCTGAGAGCGCCATCGCCGCCACGAACGGCGACGTCTACGGCGACTTCGCCGTCAAGGTCGAGGGCCTCTCGGTCTCCTACCGAACGACGTATGAGAAGAAGCCGACGCTGAAGAAAGCGCTCGTCCGCCTCGGCCGGCGCGAGCGGAGCGTGCGGGAAGTACACGCGCTCCGCGACGTGAGCTTCGAGGTGCCGCCGCGCGAGATCCTCGGGATCGTGGGCGTCAACGGCGCGGGCAAGTCGACGCTGATGAGAGCGGTCGCCGGCATCCTCCCGCCCACCGAAGGGCGAGTCGAGGTCTGGGGCCGAGTGAGCACGCTGCTTGCCCTCGGAGTCGGCTTCAACGCGGACCTGACCGGCCGCGACAACGTCGTCCTCGGGAGTCTCGCCGCCGGGCTGAGCCGCGAGCAGATCGAGGCCAAGTACGACGACATCGCCGAGTTCGCGGAGCTGGGCGACTTCATGGAGCTGCCGATGCGCTCGTATTCGTCCGGGATGTACGGCCGTCTCGCCTTCTCGGTCGCCGTGCACGCGGACCCCGACATCCTCCTCATCGACGAAGCGCTCTCGGCTGGAGACGCACGCTTCAAGCACAAGTGCTTCGAGAAAATCCAGGAGCTCTGCGACCAGGCGCAGGCGATCATGATCGTCAGCCATGCCCTGAAGAGCATCAGCGAGCTCTGCACCGAGGTGGCCTGGATGCACCAGGGCCGGATGAGGATGCGCGACGAACCCGAGGCCGTGATCGAGGCGTACACGAAGTTCCTCGACGTCGGGGAGAGCGATGTCGCCCAGGAGGACGTCTGAGGCCCGGCTAGACCGTGAGCTTGGCCCGCAGGATCGCCCGCTCGTCCGCGGGCAGCACGAGCGGCAACAGCGCGACGTAGGCGACGAGACCGCAGGCAGAGGTCGCGAGGAGCGAAAGCAGCCACGACTGGCCCGCTAGCGCCGCGTGCACGGCGAGGGCGGCCAGGGCCGCACCGGCGGCGGGAACGATCAGCCCTGCATAGGTGCGCTCGTACGGCTGGATCCCCACGCGCCGACGCACCTGGAAGAGTCGCAGGACGTTCAATCCAGAGACGCTGACGGCCGCGGCGGTCGCAGTCCCTTCGATCCCGAACGCCGCCGTCAGCGCAGCCGCCAGGCCGACCAGGAGCGCGATCCCGAGCGCGTTGTCGACCAGGTCGACGCCGGTGAAGCCGGTCATGATGAGGATGAACCCGACGCTCCCGGTCGCGACGTTGACCGTCTGCCCGAGCAGGAGGATACGCAGCGCGTTCTCGCCGATCTCGAACCGCGCCGAGAAGGCGTGCAGAACGTCGTCAGCGGCCACGAAGAGCACGATCAGAAGCGGCAACGTGGCCGTCAGCGCCCAACGCGTGCTGCGCTTGAAGAGCTCGTCGAGCCGCTGCCGTTCACCGCGCGCATGGAGGTCGGCCGCAAAGGGCGAGAAGACGAGGCTGAGCGAGGTGAGGAAGAGGAGCAACACCTGCGAGATACGAGCGGCCGCCGAGTAGGCGTCCAGCTCGTTGCCCTGCTCGAAGGCCGCCAGGACCCAGAGATCGGCCCAGAAGACTGCCTGGGCGAGCAGGGCGGCCGGCGCTCTCGGAAGCCCGTACCGGAGAGCGCCGTGTACCTCCTCGCGGCTGGCGGCCCGTCCGCCGTAGGGCGCCGACTCCCGCCGCCAGAGCGCCCGAGCCGCGAGCGCCGCTGCGACCCAGGAGCAGTCGTAGGAGAGAACCGCCGCATCGGTCGCTCCTCCAGCCGCGACCGCCGCCGCCGCGACCGCGATCCACACGACGGGCTGGCCGATCCAGAACACGTAGAGGGTCTGGCGCATCTGACCGAGGCCGCGGGTCGCTCCCAGGTAGACGTTCGTGACGGCGATGAAGGGGACGCTCACGGAGGCGAGCGCTATCACCCGCGTATATCCGTCGTAGAGGGGGGCGCTGGCGGCCAGGAGCGCCCCCACGAGCACGCTCGCCCCGAGCGCGATCAGGGCGCAGCGCTCGACGAGGCTCCTGAGATTGTCGACGCTGTTCGCTCCCCGCCCGATCGCGACGAGCCGCACCGCCGCCATGTCCATGCCGAAGCGGCTCCCCGCCGAGGCGACGAAGGCGACCTGCACCGCGACCGTGACGAGACCGAAGGCGCCAGGCTCGAGCGCATGCCCGAGCAGGATCTGGACGCCGACCGCGGCCAGCACGCCCGCAACCAGGCCGACCACGTTGACGGCCGTGCCGGAGAGGATCGTGCGCTCCTCGCTCACCGCAGGGATTCCCTGCGGGCTCTCAGGGCTGCTACTCGAGATACCCGAGGCCGCGGAGACGCTCTTCGACTTGCCGCTCCTGCTCCTCGCTGTAGACGCCGACCGGCTCCGCGGACGGCGTACTGCTCCATTCCTCGTCCGGCTGGACGCCGACGGCGCCCGCGATCTGCCCGGCGAAGTCGGCGAGCGAGATCTCGGGTCCCTCTTCGTACGAGATCCCGGGTCCGGCCATCGCGTAGATCCCTTCCGGCCGGTGGTCGCCTGAGAGCCAGTGGGCGGGCGCGACGAGGTGGCGTGCACGCGCAAGGCTGTACAGGGGCGCCGGCTGCAGGAGCAGGTCGGGCGCCCGGTCGAGGTAGGGACCGGAGAGCACCTCCTCCTTGCGGACGACGTGACCGATCGGTCGCGTGCCCGTGTCGGGATCCTCGAAGGCGAGCAGCGCCTCCGCGAGCTCGTCGCGCACTCGCTCGTAGTCCGCGCGGGCAACCGTCCCGTGCGGCTCCCGGCCGACGAGATTGACCGACACGCCCTCCCCGGTCGAGACGACGCTCGTGTAGGCGCGCGTCTTCGACCAGTCGAGCGGCGGCGTCGGTACCGCGACTCGCCCATGGAGGCCGAGCTTGTCGTAGGCGACGCGGGCGACTGCCCGCACGCGTCCCCAGGAGAGGAGGTTGACGAGAGCCGAGCCGGCGCCGAAGCGGAGGAACCCCTCGTGCTCGAGGATCTTGTTCATCGAAACGGAGCGGGTGACCGGCTGATGGCCGTGGTCGGACATGAGCACGAAGAGATCGCTCTCATCTGTGCGCTCGACCAGCGTGGCGAGCTCCTCGTCCAGGAGGCGGTACAGGCCTCGGACGCGCTCGGCGACCGGCGTGGCGGCCGCCTCCGTGTAGGAGGGATGGCCCGGGTGGACGTATTCGAGCAGGCAATGCTGAGCGCGGTCCGGCGAGACGAAGACGACGCACGCCGCATCCCAGTCTTCCCCGTCGAGCAGCGTGCGCGCCGCGGCAGCGCGCTTCCGGGTCAGCTCCTCGAGCTCGTCGACGAGCTCGACGGGCTTGTTGCGGAAGGTCGTCCACGAGCCGCCGTTGATCGGCCAGCCGAGCCGCGGCCCGATGTCGGCCGGATGACTGTAGGTCGAGCCCGGCGGGATCGGTCCACCGGCGATCACGGCACCGCGGATCTCGGGCGCCGGGTACGTCAGCGGCACGTTGAGCACGATCGAGGTCTTCCCTGCCTCCGAGAGCCGCTCGGGCCAGGTCGGTGCGAGGATTGACCCGTACGAGACCGGGAGGCGCCGGGAGGCCCCGGGGCGGTACTCGAGGATGTCGAAGACCCCGTGCCCTCCGGGATCGCGGCCGGTCAGAAACGTGGGCCAAGCGGCCCAGGAATGAGAGGGCATGCAGGATCGGGAGACGCCCTTCCGCCCCCGCTCGATGAGCGCGCGCACCGTCGGCAGCTCGCCGGCGGCGAGGAGCGGGTCGAGAATTTCCCAGTCGGCGCCGTCCCAACCGACGACAAGTGCTCGATTCGCCATGCCGAGCCGAAGGATAACGAGGCGGCGCATGCCTCCCCGTCGCTAGCATCGCGCCCCATGGCCTCCCGCGCCATGGTCATCGGCCTCGACTGCGCCCCGCCGGAGTTCCTCTTCGAGCGCTGGCGCGACGAGCTCCCCAACATCGGGTCGCTCCTCTCGCGCGGGCGCTACGGGGTGCTGCGAAGCTGCGACCCGCCGATCACGGTGCCTGCCTGGGCCTGCATGACGTCCTCACGGAGCCCAGGCGCGCTCGGAATCTACGGGTTCCGCAACCGGCGCGACTATTCCTACGAGGGGCTCTCGATCGCAGATTCCCGCTCCGTGCGCGCGCCCCGTGTGTGGGATCTCCTCTCCGCGCGAGGGAAGTCCGTGATCGTGATCGGGGTCCCGCCCACGTACCCGGTCACGCCCGTGAACGGCGTCATGATCTCCTGCTTCCTCACCCCGGACACGGAACAGGCCCAGTACACGCATCCCCCGGAGCTGAAAGAGGAGATCGAGGGCCTCGTGGGCCGCTACATGGTCGATGTCGACAACTTCCGCACCTCCGAGAAGGAGCGGCTCCTGGCCGACATCGAGGAGATGACGGAGCGACGCTTCCGCGTCGCGGAGCACCTCCTGGAGACACGCCCCTGGGACCTCTTCTTCATGGTGGAGATGGGCACCGACCGGATGCACCACGCGTTCTGGCGCTACAGCGATCCCGAGCACCGGCTGCACGAGCCCGGGAATCCCTTCGAGGGGGCGATGCTCGACTACTACCGCGCCCTCGACGAGAAGGTCGGGAGGCTCGTTCGGTTTGCCGACGACGACACGGCCGTGTTGATCGTCTCCGACCACGGCGCCAAGCGCATCGACGGGGGCATCTGCATCAACGAGTGGCTGCGCGCGGAGGGCTACTTGACGCTGAAGGAGGAGCCGGCCGAGCCCACGCCACTACGGCCGGAGCTCGTCGACTGGGAGCGAACTCGCGCCTGGGGCGAGGGTGGCTACTACTGTCGCCTCAATCTCAACGTCGCCGGCCGCGAGCCTTCGGGCACCGTGCAGCCCGACGAGTTCGGCCCGCTCCGTGAGGAGCTGAAGCGGAAGCTCGAGGCGCTGGGCGACGACCAGGGCAAGCCGATCGGGACGATCGCCTACCGGCCGGAGGATCTCTACGGCGAGCGAAACGGAATCCCGCCCGACCTCCTCGTCTACTTCGGCGACCTGTCGTGGCGGAGCATCGGGCAGGTCGGGACGGGCAGCGTTCACGTGTTCGAGAACGACACGGGCCCGGACGACGCCAACCACGCGCCGGACGGCGTCTATGTCCTCGCAGGCGACGGTGTCGAGCCGGGCCAGGGCGAGCAGCGGGCGATCTTCGACATCGCCCCCACCCTCCTGGAGCTGCTCGGCGAGCCCGTGCCCGCGGACATGGAAGGAAAGAGCCTCCTCTAGTTGACCGGAGAGGGCTTGCGGCTCTGCTCTGCGAACCAGTCGACGGTCTTCCGCAGCCCTTCCGCGAGCGTGTGTGCCGGCTCGAACCCGAGGAGCTCCACGCCTTTCTCGGGCCGCGCGAAGGTGCGCTCCACCTCTCCCCGTCGCCGCTCCTCGTAGAGGATCGGCGTCTCGGCGGCGTCCGTGAGATCGAGGATGAGGCGGCCGAGGTCGTTGATCGTGGTCTCCTCGCCTGAGGCGAGGTGGATGACCTCGTCCCGCAGGTCCACATCCACGGCGGAGCAGATTCCCTCGCAGAGGTCGATCACGTAGAGGAAGTCGCGGCTGGCGGTCCCATCGCCGTAGATGACGATCGGCTCTCCGCGGAGCGCTTGCTTGATGAAGTTCGTGACGACGCCCTTCTTGTGCTCCGAGCTCGGCCCGTAGACGTTGGCGAAGCGCAGAGCGACGATCGGGAGGCCGAAGGAGCCGGCGAAGGCGTGGCAGTAGGCCTCGCCGCAGAGCTTGCTCGCGCCGTAAGGGGAGATCGGCCAGGGCAGGGTCTTCTCGTCCACCGGCGGCGGTGTGTTACCCATGATCGCCCCGCCCGTCGAGGCGAAGACGAGCTTTTGGACGCCGGCGGCCGCGGCCGCCTTCAGGACGACGAGCGTTCCGCGCACGTTGACGTCGAAATTCTCGACGGGATCCTCGACCGACTCGACGACCGAGCCGAACGCAGCGAGGTGCACGACGGTGTCGACGCCCTCAAGCGCCCGCGCGACTGCGCTCTCATCGCGGATGTCCGCCTCGACGACCTCGGCGTCGATCCCGTTCAGATGGGCGCGGCTCCCGCGGGAGAAGTTGTCCAGTGCGCGAACCTCGACGTTCCGGGCCACAAGCTGGGGGACGAGATTCGCCCCGATGAAGCCGCAGGCGCCGGTGACGAGAGCTCGAGCAGGAATCTCTAGGAGGAGACGCGGTAGCGCTCGTCGACGACGACCTGGTCTTCAGCGTCGCCGTTGGCGCTGAAGACGGGGTGTCCCGCGCGCGCGGTCTCGGCCTCACGGGGCCCCGGGCGCCAGAGAGACCGAGCCGGGATCTTGTCGCGGTCGCAGCGGTCGGCGTACTTCTGCGCGATCTCGGCCACCTCGTTCAGAAGACCCTCCTCGAGCGTGATGGGCACGAGCCCGAGGTCGAGGAGCTGGCGGTTCTCCACGAAGAGGTCGTTCTCGGGCGCCTCGTTGCGAGGGTTCTCCACGAAGTCGATCTCGGCGCCCGTGAGACGCGAGACGAGCTCGGCGAGGTCGATCAGGCGGTGCGTCTCGGTCATCTGGTTGAAGATCCGGACGCGCTCCTCGTGGGCCGGCGGGTTCTCGACGGCGAGCTGGATGCAGCGAACGCTGTCCTGGATGTGGATGAACGCTCGCGTCTGTCGCCCCGTTCCGTGGACGGTCAGCGGATAGCCGATCGCCGCTTGCATGAGGAAGCGGTTGAGAACGGTGCCGTAGTCGCCGTCGTAGTCGAATCGGTTGATGAGGCGCTCGTCCTGGCGCGTGTCGGCAGTCTGGGTGCCCCAGACTATCCCCTGGTGCAGATCGGTCACCCGCACCTCGTCGTTCTTGTTGTAGTAGGCGAAGAGGAGCTGATCGAGCGTCTTCGTCATGTGGTAGACGCTGCCGGGGTTGGCCGGGAAGAGGATCTCCTGCTCGATGTCCTCGCCATCCTGGCCCTCGATCTTCACGCCCAGATAGCCCTCCGGGATCTTCACGCCGGGCGCGGCCCCGTAGCCGTAGACACCCATCGTCCCCAGATGCACGACGTGCGCGTCCACGCCCGACTCGACGATGGCCGCGAGCAGGTTGTGCGTCGCGTTGACGTTGTTGTCGACGGTGTAGCGCTTGTGCCACGAGCTCTTCATCGAGTACGGCGCCGCGCGCTGCTCCGCGAAGTGAACGACCGCGTCGGGCTTGAACCCGGACAGCAGGTCGACGAGCTGATGGTAGTGCTCGGCGACGTTCAAGCGCTCGAACTCGATCTCGCGGTCCGTGAGCTCTTTCCACGCGCGGAGGCGAATCCCGAGCGGCGCGATCGGCGTGAGCGAGGAGGCCTCGAGCTCGGTGTCGGCGTTCCGCCGGGCGAAGTTGTCGACGATGAGAACGTCGTGGTCCCGCTGCGAAAGGTGCAGCGACGTCGGCCAACCGCAGAAGCCGTCTCCACCCAAGATCAGAACGCGCACACGTACCCCTCTGCTCCGGTCGTCAAGAAAATGGCGCGCTGGCGCGCAGGCGCCGATAGTACCAAAGCCGTTACGAGCCAGGTGCTCCCGGCTGTTCCGCAAGGCACAACTGCCTGCGGGTGCGGAAGGCCTCTTCGTAACCGGCCTCCTCCACCTCGCGGACGACGCTCGTGTTCTGCTCGGGGACGCAGACGAGCCCGACCCCGAGAGCTGCGAGGGCAGAGCGAACCTCCCCCGCGCTGGGCGGGTGCCCGGGCTCCATGATCAATCGAGTGAGAGCGAGCCGGTCGTTCGTCCGCTCGGACGGCTCGTTCGTGAGGAGCGCGTACCAGGTGCGGGGGTTGACCGCCTTCGGCTCGACCGTAAGCAGTGCGATCGCCTTCATCACACGCTGGTCGGCGACGATGGGGCCCTCGCCGTCGTACCGGGAAAGGATCGCGCGCGCAGTGCGAAGGGCTGCCTGGTTCGTCTTCCACGTCGGCCGCGATTCCCAGTGGGCGTCTCCTGCCCAGAGAGGCTTTCCCCAGACCACGAGCAGCACTGCGACAAGCAGCGCCGGGGCGAACCCGGCGGCCGAGCGTAGCCATGCCGGGAGAGGGCTCAGCCGACGCTCGACGAGCGCCAGGGCGGGAACCGCGGCGAGGAGACCGACGAGCGGAGGGAAGGGGATCACCCAGAGCGTCCTTCGAAGGGCGCGGCTCCCCGTCAGGCCCGAGACCTCGCTCAGCGCCCGAAAGACATACGGGGCGAGGAGCACTACGGCGACGATCGCAATCCCGGTCGTCAGAGCCTGCGCCGGGCCTGCGCGGGCAAGCCAGGGCGCCGTCCAGAGGGCTGCGGCGGCGATCACGCTCACGACGCCGACGCCGAACATCGCCCGGTAGTACCACTCGGTCGGCAAGACACCGCCAGGAAACCGATCACCGAGCGGATGAGTCCGCGTGACGACGAAGCCGATCGCGAATGGAATGCCGGCCGTCGCCGCGAGCACCGGCAATCCGCTCCAGCGCCGGGCGGCGAGGAGAGGAAGGGCGGCCGCGCTCACGATCAGCGGGACGGCAAACGTCGCGGAGCTCGTGAGCCCGATGCTGCAGAGGCCGGCCCCGACGAGCAGTACGGCCGTCAGTGCGTCGCGGCGCCCCAGCCAACGCGTCAAATAGACGTACAGCGTGGGGACCAGCCAAGCGACGAAGACGACCTTCCCCTGCCACAGGCGCGTCAGGAAGAAGCTCCCCGCGCTGAGGTCGAATTGAGCGCTCCAAACGAGGAAGACACAGGCGAGGGCGAAACAGAGGACGGGACGGGCGGTCGCCCACGAGCGCAGGAGACGCCAGAGCGCCCAGGTAGCGAGGAAGGTCATCAGCGGGGGACTGGCGTAGTAGGTGATCGAGGCCGCGTGAACGCCGAAGAGCCGTGCCACCGCGCCCTCGAGCGCGGCGTAGGCTTCGACCGGCAGTCCCGTCCCTCCGAGCCGGGAGACCCGCTCGTCGGTGAAGATCACGTCGCGCACCGGGATGTGGTTGAGCTGAGCGGTCGCGGTCGCCCGATTGACATAGAAGACGTCGTCCGCGTTCTGGTCGCTGATGAAGAGGGACATCGTCGAGAAGGCCACGCCGACAGCGGCGGCGAAGGCGTCCGCGGGCCAGCCCGTCACGCTCTCCACCCAACCCCGATCGGCGAGGCGCAAACGACCGTCGGCAACGGCGAGCCCCACCCCTACGAGGGCCGGCAGCAAAAGAATCGGCCAGGGAATGCCCGGAGCGGCCGCTGCGAGCACGGCGGACACCAGGCTCCCCGCGATGCCCCAGAGAGCCAACCCCCGGTGTGGCCGGGCCAACTCGGGCTCAACCGTCACCGTTGGAGCCGAAATGCGCCCTGAGAGCACGAAGCGGCCGAAGCCGACGAGCAGCGCGACGATCAGGAAGACGACCGTCAAGAGGCTGACCCGTGCGCCGGTGGCCATCCCTGCGTAGGCGATCAGGGTCCACGCCGCGAACGCCAATACCGCCCAATCGCTCAGGAAATCCAGCGTTCGACGGAGCACGCCTGCCGACACGAGGACTAGCCTGTCGCGCTTGGTGGGCGCTCGAAGCAGACGTACCCACTCGTCACGAAGCTCTTGCGATAGGAAGGGGCGATCGCTGCGAGGCGGTCCATGAGCTCCGAGTCCGCCTTCTTGATGCAGACCAGACCGACCTGCAGATCGGCAAGCGCCTTCCGAACCGCGCTATCGGGAGGCAATGGGTCGTTGTGCATTGCGAAGGACGTGAGCATGAGCCGCTCCCTCGTCAGCTTCTTAGGCTCGCGCGTGCGAATGAGATAGAGGCTCCTCGGATTCAGGGCCTTCGGCTCCACGGTCACGATCGCAATCGTCTCCATGATTCCCTTGCGAACGAGGATGGGCCCGCTGCCGTCGTAGCGGGCCAGGATGGAACGCGCTATCGCGAGCCGTGGCTTACTGACCTTCCACGCCGGAGGGAAGTCCAAGAGCACCCCTCCGGCATGCGAGCGCCAGAGCGGATGGCCGAAGACGACCAGCATGCAGGCCGCCAGGGCGGTGATCGCAAGAGGAGCGACCCGACGAGCCGGCCATGGCACCCGCGCGGCGGCGAGGAGCCCTACCAACGTGGGGATCGGAACGAGCCAGAGCGTGCGGCGAAGTGTCTCCGTGAGCCCGGAGACGTCGTGGAGGAGAGCCAGCACGCCCGGCGCCAGGAGCACGGCGGTGATGACGGCGATCCCGGTCACCAGCCTTGCCGGCGGCCCCGGCCGCGCGAGCCAGGGGGCGAGCCAGACCGCCGCGCCGGCCAGAACGCAGACGAAGGTGTAGCCGAAGAGCTGATGGTAGAACCAGGAGTTGCTGGGCATCGCATCGCTACCGATGGTTTTCGAGAGCGGGAACCGTGAGAGGACGAGGGCCCCGATGACCAGGGGGATCGCGCCGGCGACCAGGGGTGCTGAAAGCCCACGCCAGTCCTTGCACGCCGCGAGCGAGATCAACGCCGTGAGGAAGATGAGCGGAGCGGCGAACATCGCTGACCCCGTCATCCCGATGGCGCTGATGCCGGCCGCGAGCAGGAGCGCGGCAATCGCCAGGTCTCGGCCCTCCAACCATCTGGTCAGATAGACGTAGATCGTCGGGACGAGCCAGGCCACGAAGGCCGCCTTCCCTTGCCAGATGCGCGTGAGGAAATAACTTCCCGAGCTCAGTTGGACCTGCGCGCTGAAGAGCCAGAAGACCGAGCCGAACGCGAAGCACAGGAGTGCCCCTTGAGGCGTCCATGCTCGCAGCAGGCGCCAGAGGCTCCAGACCGCCAGGAACGTGAACAAGGGCGGAAAGACGTAATACGCCACGGACGGAGCCTGGACGCCGAGGACGTGCGCAACCGCGCCCTCGAGTGCCGAATAGCTGTCCACCGGCAAGCCTGCGCCGCCGGCGCGGGCAAACTCCTCGTGGGTGAAGATGACGTCGAGTACTGGAATGCGGCCGAGCTGGGCGACCGCGGTCGCCCGGTTGACGTAAAAGACGTCGTCCGGGCTCCCCTGGTGGATGACGAGCGAGAGCGCCGCGAAGCCGAGCGCGACACCGAACGCAAGGAAGTCGCCGGTGCGTCCACCAGGATCGAGCGCCACGGAGCTGGCACGCGAGCGGAAGCCTCCCGCTGCGACCGCGCATGCGACCGCGACGAGTGCCGCGAGCGCGGCGAACGACCAGCTCACGTGCGGCGTGGCCGCAGCGAGGATTGCAGCGATCACTCCCGAGGCGACGCCCAGCCCGATGAGCCACGGACGCCGACGGCCAAGCGCTCCCGCCGCATCGGCCGGCGGCCCCGTGCTGCGGGGCTCGGGCCCCGAACGGCGGCGCCAGATCACGAGGCACGCCGTGGCGAGGATGGCACCCGCCAGCCAGAGCGCGACGAGCAAGGTGACCGGCGCGTCCGTGAGCATCCCGAGATACGCAGCGACCGTCCACACGGCGAACCAGACGACCGCGCAGTCGCTCACAAGGTCGAGCCCGAGACGGAGGCGACTCGCGCTCAATCCCGTCGTTACCGCTGCTCTACGAGCTCATCGCTCGCGTCCTCGACCCGTACGGATCGCGGATCGCTCCGAGCGTCACGGCGCGTCGGTTGGCCGAGCGTGATGAGGCTTCCTGCCAGGCCGGTGAAGATCCAGAGCGCGCCGAGTGCAACGAGCGTCGCCGAAGGCAGCACGATCCGAATCGTGCCGCGCGGATCGAGCTCGCCGAAGCCGACGGAGCCCCAGTTGAAGATCGCGGCCGCCGAGCCCCCCACTCCCACGAGGATGGCAATGAGGCCGATGGCGGCGGCCGTCTCGAGGCGGAGGGCAGCCAGGAGCGGTCGCAAGCCACGGCCCGGAGGCATCCGGTGAGCGCTGCCGTAGAGGGTGGCGAGGCCGCCGAGGAGCATCATCTGGACGCCGACGAGGACTCCGATGCACGCATAGGCGAGCGCATTGATGTCGAACGTGAGGCTGCCGATCGATCTCGGCCCGATCGCCAACAGGATGGAACCGAGGAGACCGATCGCCGCGAAGACGGCGCCCGGGTAGATCAATGTCTTGCGCGGAGCGAAGACGAGCAGGAAGCGCAGATGCCGCCAGCCGTCCCGCCACGTGCGCAGGTGCGAGGGACGCGTTCTTCCAGCCGGCCGCAGCGTCGTCGGAACCTCGGTGATGTCGTACCCGGAGAGCGCCGCCCGGACGATCAGCTCGCTGGCGAACTCCATGCCCGGCATCGAGAGATCGAGGGCGAGGATTCGCTCCCGGTCGAAGCCGCGAATGCCGCAGTGGAAGTCCCCCACCTCTTTGAGCCCGAAGAGGCTACGGCCGAGCCAGGAGAGCACCGGATTGCCGAGATACCTGTGCAGCCAGGGCATCGCGCCCTGGGAGATCCCGCCCCGGAAGCGGTTCCCCATCACGACGTCATGGCATTCTCGGAGCGCGCCCACGAAGGAGCCGAGATTCGCCAGGTCGTAGCTGTCGTCGGCGTCGGCCATGATCACGTAGCGTCCGCGGGCGTCTTCGATTCCCGCGAGCAGCGCTGCTCCGTAGCCGCGCTCGGGCACGGAGATGACGCGTGCGCCGCTCCGGCCGGCGATCTCCTGGGAACCGTCGGTGCTGCCGTTGTCGGCGACCAGCACCTCCCCCTCGACGCCGAGCTCGCGAAGCGAGCCGAGCGCCTTCTCCACGCACAGGCCGACCGTCTCGGCCTCGTCGAGGCAAGGCAGGAGGACGGTGACCTCGAGCCGACTCATGCGGGCTCCTCGAGAGTCCTGGCCGCGCGGGCCCGCACGGCCAGGATGTGCGTTGTCGCGAGGGCCGCGGCAAGAGGCAGGGTCGCGTAGAGCGGCACGCTGTAGCGGTAGCTGAAGTTCGCCGTCGCCAACGCCGAGAAGGTCACGCCGAACCCGTAGACGGCGAACAGCGCGGCGTCGAGACGGAGTCGCCAGCCCGGCTCCCGTATCCGCCAGAGGAGCGCGGTCGCCGTGATGAGCAGGCAGAAGAGAAAGAACGGGCCGATCGCGTAATCCGTGCGCTGGTAGTCGCGCAGCAGCGGGCTCAGCGTCTTGTTCGTCCGAAACGGATGGCGCGCCCAGATCTTCGTCCCCACGGCGTCCGTTCGGCAGCCGCCCGGCAGGGGGTCCGGATAGGCCCAGTAGGCGACACACGGCTCCCCCCGACGTTGGCGCTGCCCCGTATAGAAGAGGTGGGTCGTGTCGGTTCCGACCATCCGGAGATAGTCGAGCGGCTGGTGGAGAATGACCTTCCGCGCGAAGGCGAGATCGACCTTGTCAGGGAGCGAGCGGGCGGGTGCGTCCTCTCCGACCCAGAGGTACCCCTCGGGCCCGGGTCGCTTGTCGAGCGGACGCGGGTCGCAAAGCAGGCGCTCCTGGGCAGTCAACGAGCCGAGGCGGTCGCATTGGGCGATGGGCGCCACCCTCGCGTAGAGGTGTTTCCCTCGCCAGGTCGAGAAGGACCAGACTCCCCAGGTCTCGTGCATCCAGAAGAGATACATGGTGACGGGGATCGCGAAGGCAACGACGAAGGCGCCGACCCGAACGACACCGACACGTCGCACGAGCAGATAGGCGACCAGGACGAGCGCCATCACGAGGCCGACCTGGCGGGTGATCGCCGCAGAGGCCGCGAGTAATCCTCCGAGCGCGCAAACGTACGTCCCCGGGCGCCCGTCCGACCAGGCCAGCGCCACAGCAGCACCGCTGAAGAGCAGGATGAACAGCGAGTCGGAGAGCACGTGGTGCTCGATGTTCACGACCAGGGGCGACAAGGCCAGCGGGACGATCGCGAGGGCGGCCAGCCAGCGAGCGACTCCCCGATGGACGAGGAAGGCGTAGAGCAGCGCGCCGAGACCGAGGACGAGGAGATGCTGGAGGAAGACGATCTCACGCAGGCTGAGGCCGAGATGCTGGACGACCACCAAGAAGCCCGAGTAGCCCCACGGACGTGCCCCGTTCGGCCGGAGGCTCTCGGCGCCGTTCAGGTACCCGGGTGTGTCCGTGAACCAGAAGAACGGGTTGTAGGCGAGCACCACGAGGACCCGCACGACGAGCCCGGCGAGGAGAACGGCCGTGATCGCCCAGTGCCGGGCCACGAGCTCGCGAGCCCCGGTCAGAAGCCGCGCTTCGAGTCGTCGGCCCGGGCTCGCGTGGTCCACCGGGGTGGGCGCGTCGGGCCTCGTGGTCACGGACACGGCTTCCGGACCCTACCTTCGCGGTCCGGGTGTCATCGTGGACAAGCGGAGCCGCGAGGCAGCTCGGTTAGTCTGCGGGCGCGCCCGCAGCGCGGTGACGGGAACCGCGGGAACCACGTTCCCGCCACCACGTGCGGATCATCACGCGCGCGTAGCGGAGGCCGTACAAGACGTTGTGACCCTTCTTGCTCTCCCCCGCGATGCGCTTGCGCAAGATCACCGGGCGCTCGACGACGCGGTATCCCTGGCAGATCGCGCCCACGAGCAGCTCGGAAGCTTGGTACTGAGCTTCCTCCTGCCTCACGGTCGCAGTCACCTCGGCGCGCAGCACACGGACCCCGCTCGACGTGTCCGTCAGGCGAACCCCGGTGAGGAGGCTGGCGAGCATGGCGAAGACCCGCACCCCGGCCTGCCGGAACGCGTCGTTGTTCTCTGAGCGACCCAGGACCCGCGATCCGAGGACGAAGTCGGCCTCGCCGGCGACCACTGGCTCGAGCAGGTCCGGGATCACCTTGGGATCCCACTGGCCGTCGGCATCGAGTGTGACGATGTACGAGGCATCGTGCTCGCGGGCGAGGTCGTAGCCCACCCGCAGAGCGCTCCCCTGACCGGAGTTCTTCGAAAGCGTCGCCACACGGACCCCGTGCTCCGAGGAGACTTTCGCGGTTCCGTCACTGCTCCCGTCGTCGACGACGAGTGTTTCCACGGCCAGCCCACACGCCTCCCGGGGGATCCCGTCCAGGACCGGGCCGATCGAGTCCTCCTCGTTGAAAGCCGGAATGACGACGACGACCGGCGCAAAGGTGTGGTTCGGATAGCGCAGCCGAAACCCCCTCACAGCATCGGCTGCGCCGTTCTCGCTCGAGCCTGAGAGGTCGACTTCCGTCATGAGGGGATCGGGGGCGAGAGTTTCGCCAGCCCTCAGTTCAGACCTGCTCATGTCGTCTCGTTCGTCATGGCCTGTTCGAAATCCTCGACGTCCCGCACGCGACCATACCCCTGCGGGGCGTTTTCGTGGAGGGCCAGACGGCGAGAAGGGGGCGCAAGTATACGAGCTTCCCAGACGCGCAGGACGTTCTGATCGGGGTCATCGCTCGAAGACCCGATCGACGAGTCGGCGCGCTGCCTGCCCGTCGGCGAGCGGGCAATACGACCTGACGAAGGCCTCGTATCGCTCTCGATAGCGCCGTTCTACGCCTTCGAGATCTCGCAGAGCCTCGACGACCTCGTCGGTCGTTCGCAGGACGGGCCCGGGGGCTTCCCGCTCGAGCTCCAAATGGAGACCACGAATCTCGTCTCGATAGGTCTCGAGGTCGGGCGCGAAGAAGAGGATCGGCGCGCCGGTGCTGGCGAAATCGAAGATCCAAGACGAATAGTCCGTGATGAGGACGTCCGCGACGAGGAGAAGCTCGAGCCCGTCCGGATACTCGGAGACGTCGAGCGCCCAGGAGGCGAGATCGGCGGGCGGGGGATCTGAAATACGCGGATGCTTGCGAAAGAGAATGACGTGCCCCTCGCCGAGGCCGGCTGACAGAGCCGCGAGGTCGAGCGACTCGCCGAACCGGTACCCGTCCCTGTAATCGAAGTCGGACTGATAGGTCGGTCGGTCTCGCAACGCTCGAGGTCCCTGTCCCAGCGCGTAGTCGAGGTCGTCGCGATATGTCGGGGCGTAGAGCACCACACGTTCCCGCCCGAGCCCGAGGCGCCTTCGGATCTCCTCGGCAATTCGACCCCGTTCGGGGTCGACGAGCAGATCCGTGCGAGGAGCTCCGGTCTCGATGATCTCCCCGCCGACCGGAAACGCTCGCTCGAGAACCGGCGTCGCGAAGGATCCTGGAGAGACGACGTATTGCCAGTTTTCAGAGCGCTGCCGCAGGGCGCGGCGATATTCGCGCACGGCTCGCGGTCGCCCCTCGAGCTCGAGACCCTGAAACTTCAGTGGAGCGCCGTGCCAGGTCTGAACGCAGATCTGATCCTCTCTTCGGCTAAACCACCTTGGCCAGTGGTCATTCGCCACCACGTAGCGAGCGCGCGCGTAGGCGTCGTAGTAGTCCCGGCTGTCCTTCCGAATCGCGGTCGCGGTTGGAGGCACCGCGAAGCATTCGTCCCTGACGATCCAGAGGTGCTCGAGAGGCGCCCCGCGCCGGGTGAGCTCTTCATGGATCGCGCGCGGGCTGTCCGAGTACTCGCCGCCGCCGAAGCAGTCATAGAGAACCGCGTCGCGCAGAGCTCCGGTTTGCGCCTCCGGATAGAAGGAGCGGCGAAGGCGACGCTGCGCGAGGCCACCGCGCTGCCCCTCTTCGAGATCGCTCTCGGCAGCGATGATCGGGTGACCCTCCTCCGACACCCCGAGGTGAAACCGCTTCGGGCCCACGCTCGCGGTGAGTGGCAGCTTCGGCAGGAGCTCGCGCCCGAAACGGGGCCGAATCGACGCGCGCGTGGTTCCCGGAGAGCGCGCGAGCAACTCCCACGTTCCTTCCGCGAGAGGATGCTCTCCTGCGAGCGAGCGAACTGCGGCCGGGGTCAACTCGATCTGGAAGGTGCCTCCCGCCGCTGCCGAAAGGCCTCCGGCCGGATAGTGGTGGGGCCTCCCGAGCGCTGCCAGAACGAGCTCGAGGCCGTCGGCCGCGTCGCTCATCGATCCGCTCAGCCGGAGCGTGCCCGTGGGTGACCACTCCGCCTGCGCGATGAGCGGCCGTGAGGACGCCGGCAGTGCGCGCCGCGCTTCGGGCGGAAGCTCGAGTGGGACCTGCAGTTCATCGCGCCTGATCTGTACGAGCTGATCCTCCGAAAGCTCGTCCAGGGGAACGCGGGCGAGAAAAGTCGTCTTACCGTCCACGCGATCAACGTGGAGTGGATGGGTGGTGCCGGAGGCGCCGCCGACGAACAGACGAGCCTGGCCGCCACCGGCTCCGTGCAGCTCCCCTTCGAGCTGGAGGACTCCCTCGTCCACTCTCCATTCTCGAACGACGGAGCGCGCGCCGGCGAGGCGCGCCGTGAGGTCCCCGCTCGGGCCGAGCTCGACCCGAAGCAGGCGACCGTCGTGCATTCTGTGCTCCACGGGAGACACAGGCATGAGGGGCCCCCGGTTCCAGCGGCGGTTGCGCCGGACCCGGCCTTCTGCACGGACGACCGCCGAGATAGTCCACGTCCCGTCCCGGGTGCCGAGCTCGGAGAGCTTCAGCTCGGCGGTGAAACCCGCGAAATCGAGCGAGACGAGCTCCTGAGCCGACCGCGGGTTCAAATCCGGACGAAAGACCTCCCGCGTCTCCAACGACACCTTCCCGGGAGGCCAGCCGCGCCGTCTCGCGACCAGTCGCACCTGTTGAGAGTCACTCTCCGGCGCTCCGATCAGATCGAGATAGGCGTACCCCGAGATTCGCACCGTGTCGCCGTCGAGGGCGATCTCCTCGACGCGGGCAATCGTGACGAACTCGTCATCCAGCCGAAAGAGCGAGCTCGGCAGGGCGAGGCGGGGGTCGTTCCGGAACGGGTAGTCCCCCAGCCAGTGACGGCCCGAGCGGACAGGTCTCGTTTCGTGCAGCTCGTCTCGCTCGAATCGAAGCACTTCGAGCAGCTCGGGAAGGGCTCGCCGCCGCAGCACCGCCCATTTGAGCCGATTGATGGCGAGCGGCTGATCGAACGCGAAGCTGTCGACGCGATCCAGGAAATCGTTCGCGAGCTCGACGAATGCCGCACGGAATTCATCGGTTCCGGCGGGAAGCACCGCCATGAAGTAAGAAAGGTCTTGGGCCAGAACGTTCCGGTCGTAGAGGAGCTTCGAGAACTTGAGCCCTCGCTCGGCAAGGAATCGGCTCACGTAGTCCACTGCCCCTACCCGGTCGCGCAGCGCCTTGACGTCGGTCCGCCGATCTGTGATCGAGAGGTCGCCCCCCTCGCGCAGGCGCCACAGATAGACGACGTCCTGGAGGACGTCGACGGAGTCGGCGACGAAGTGGGCCGGAAGCGTGACCGGCGTGTCCTCGTAGTAGACGCCCTCGGGGAAGCGGAAGGAATGCTTGTCCCAGAAGGACCGGCGGAAGAGCTTGTTCCAGGCAGTGCGGTCGAGCAGGAGGCGCGGAAACCGCGTCACATGGGTTCGAAGCCGCGTGCGGTCGAAGGTCTGACCGAGGAAGCTCCCGCGCACGGTCCGAAACGGAGTGAAGCGTTTGACGTTCCCGGAGGCGAAATCGGACCCCGTCTCGAGCAACGCGCGGAGAAGCGAGCCGTAGGCCTCGGGTGGAACCAGGTCGTCACCGTCGACGAAGGCAAGGAATTCTCCGCTCGCGTGCTCCAGCCCGGTGTTGCGCGCCGCTCCGAGACCTGCGTTCTGCTGATGCACGAGTCGAAAACGAGGATCCCGTTCCACAAAGCTCGTGGCGATGGCCGGGCTCTCGTCCGTCGAGCCGTCGTCCACCACGATCACTTCGAGGTCCCGATGCGACTGTGAGGCGAGCGATTCCAGGCAGGGGCTGAGATAGCTCGCCACGTTGTAGATCGGCACGACGACGCTTACGAGTGGCGCCATCTGTTACCGACGCGTGGCACGCACGACCCAGCGTGCGGCGTGCACGACTGGAAGCGGCAAGCGCTCGCGGTACTTCGGCGGCAAGAGCAGCATCGCTCTGACGGGAAGCGGCAGGCCTTCGCTCACCCGCAGCGACTCGCGCACGCCCGTGACGAGAGCGGAGCGGCGCACCCGGGCGGGAACGGCGCTTTTCAACCCGCTTGCCGCTCGGCCGTTCGAGGAGCGGGACACGTCGGTCGCGAGCGACTGGCCCCGCGGTTTCACGGCGGTCACGGATGACTGGGCGACGGCCTCCGCTGCGGCGTAGAAATCGATGTAGGCCTCACGCGCCGCGTCGAGCTTCGCCCTCGCCTCCTCCGTGTCGCCGTCTGGATCGGCGAGAGCAGACATCGCGTCCCAGACTTGCTCGCACATCGCCTGCAGGTCCGGTCGAATCTGAACCGCCTCCCAACCCTGCGGAGAGCGGCGCAGAGACGGGTCGACGAAGGCGTCCACCTCGGGATGCCGTGAACGATCGACGCCGGCGAGCCAGGGGACGTCGAGCAGGTCACCGCAGCGAGAGACCTCGCGCGGCCAATCCTCGATCAGATCCTCGTAGCGAACGAACGAGCGACTCGAGCCGCGCGTGCCGTGCTCGCTGTGCAGCATTACGTTGACCCAAGAGGCAGCGCGGCTCGTGTCGTTCTGCCAGGTTCCGTACGACGCGCGCGCGCTCGCGACCACCTCTGTCGGATGTCGCAGCATCGTCGCGAACCCGGTTCGGACCCCGAGGTCCGCCGCACAGCGCCTCCAGAGCGGAAGGAACCAGACGTTGCGCGGATCCTTGACGACCACGTTGTCGGTCCCGACGAACTGGACGGCGAGCCAGGAGCGGAGCTCCTCGACGACCCGCTCGTCGCCGGCGACCTCGGCGAGCCCCTCCCACGCCTTGTAGCGGGAGTCGAAGACGGTCACGCGTCGAGCACGCATCTGGCGGGTGTGGAAATTGACGACCCAGCGTGGCTCGCCGAAGCCGCGGGGGTTCGTCTTGTCGGCCTTCACCTCCGGCTGGGGGACGTGGAAGCCCATACGACCGAGGATTCCCGAGAGGAGGCTCGTGCCGCTGCGGCCCTGGCCCACGACGAGGATGAGCCTCTTGGGGGCCTCCGGGGCGAAGCCGTCGCTCATGCTTCGATTCTCTCGCGCGAAGTGGCCGGGGCCCCGCCGCCCTCGCCCGCCGGCGCGTTCTCGAGCCACACGGCTCGGACGACCCGCTCGGCCGCCTTGCCATCCTCGAGCGCGCAGAAGCGAGAGCGGAAAGCCGCACGCAGGCGCGCTGCATCGGGGCTCCTGAACGAGCCGGAGCGAAACGCCGCGACCAGCTCCTCGGTTCTTCTCGTCACGACTCCCGGAGGTTCGGCGAGGAGGTCGAAGTACGTGCCGCGCAAGCGGCGATAGTCCTCCCAGTCGGGCGCGTGGATCACAATCGGACGGTCGAGCACCGCGTAGTCGAACATGAGCGCCGAGTAGTCGGTGACGAGGACGTCTGCGGCGAGGCACAGCTCCTCGATCGAAGGGTGGCGACTGACGTCGAGAACGGCGTTCGCGCCCGCGCTTCTGGGCTCGTCGCCGCGATAGAAGTAGTGAATCCGACGCATGACGCGGAAGTCGGGCCCGAGGCTGGCCGCAAGACTTTCGAGATCGAGCCTCGGCACGAAACCGCTCTCGTACTCGCGGTGCGTGGGCGCGTAGAGGATCGCGCAGCTGCCAGGCTCGATGCCGAGCTCGGCTCGAATCCGTGCGCTGTCGGCATCGGTGGCGTTGGCCAGGACGTCGTTCCGCGGATAGCCCACCTCGAGAGTCTCGTAGCGCGTCGGGTAGGCCCTCTTCCAGATCTCGGTCGAGAAGGGATTCGCGGAGACACTGTAGTCCCAGCGCTCGCAGCGTCGGATCAGGAGGTCGAAGTCCATCCTCGATCCCGCCACGAACGCTTCGCGCAGGTCGAGCCCCATCTTCTTCAGAGGGGTGCCGTGATGGGTTTGCACGTGGACGGTTCCCTCTCGCTTCACCACCTCGTTCGGGAAGTTCACGTTGTTGACGAGGTATTTCGCCCTCGCGAGGAGGCGGTAGTACGCCCTCGTTCCAGGCACGACGTATTCGATGCCGGAGGGCAAGTCGTCGACATGGGCCCTCTCGACGATCCAGACGCCTCGGATCTCTGGGACGAGCTCACGAAGCTTCTCGTGGATCGCGGCGGGATTGCAGCCGTAGCCGCGATACCAGTACGCCGCGAAGGCGGCCAGGTTCGGATCGAGAGGCTGCTCGAGCTGAGCTCGGTAGTACCGCTTGAGCGCGCGGCGCCGCAGGGCTCTCGGCAGCCGCCTCGCCCGTCGAACGAAGCCGCTCGAAGGAATCGACATGGATCTGAGGCTACTCAAAGGCGGGACGCATCCTGCCATTTGCGATGATGGCGCCGTGGCGAGAGGGAGGCCGATGAACCGCTCCGACTACGCCCAGCCCTTCACGAGCGAGGAGATCGAGCAGGGCGAACACCGCCGGCGGGCCGGTGGGCTCTGGGCAGAGCTGGGGAAGCTGCAGCTCGACTTCATGGTCGACCAGGGCCTCCAGCCTGACTCGGTCCTGCTCGACGTCGGCTGCGGTCCGCTCCGAGCAGGCGTCCTCTTCGTCGACTACCTCGAGCCGGAGAACTACTACGGCCTGGATGTCAACCCGAGCCTGCTCGAAGCTGGCTACGAGGTCGAGTTGCCGGAACGCTTGCGCCCCAAGCTCCCGCGAGATCATCTACGGGCGACCGACCGGTTCGACTCTGACTTCGGCGTCGAGTTCGACTTCGCCCTCGCGCAGTCCCTCTTCACGCACATCTCGCTCAGCGACATCCGCCTCTGTCTGTTCCGCGTCGCCCAGGTGATGAAGGAGGGCGGCCGCTTCTTCGCCACCTTCTTCGAGGGCCCGCCCGGTTTCCCGGTCGACGGGATCCTGGATGGCGACAACCCCAAGAAACGGGAAAAGTACACCGACCGCAATCCCTACTGGTACTGGCCGGCCGATCTCGAATGGGCGTCGTCCTTCGCCCCGTGGGCCTTTCGCTACATCGGCGACTGGAAACACCCGCGTAACCAACGGATGGCCGAGTTCCGCCGGCTCGCGGGCTAGCTCCCGGTCGCGGGAGGAGCCGCTGGATCCTGCCGTCCGAGAAACGTCGAGCCGGCGAGAGCGGCCGCGACGGGTAGGAAGATGACCGCCACGAGGCCGTAGCGGAAGTCGAAGATCGAGAGGGCGGAGCTGACCACGAGCGCAGTGAGGGCGCAGGCCGCGAGCAGGGAGGCGTCGAGCCGCAGGCGAAAGGTTCGCGGACGACGGCGGATGAGCGCGGCGAGCACGACGAGCAGGCACGCGGCGAGGACCTGGCCAGACGTGAAGAAGACGCGCTGGTAGTAGTGGAGGACCTTGGACGCCGGGACGTTGAGCCGCGGCTGGCCGACCATCGGGTTCACGTACTGGCTCGGGTCGATGTCGTGCACGCGGTCTGCTCGTCCCGCCCGGATGGGGCCGCGATAACCCGGGTACTTCCAGTGGCGGGGGTCGGCGGGGAACTGCCACGCTGTGTCGCTGTAGTCGTTCCACCCGGTTTGGTGCGCCGGCTCGAAATAGTGGATCGTGTCGCGCACGACCACTTTGAGATAGGTGAGCGGCTCGTGGCGGATCACGCGTAGGGCGAAGTCTCGGATGCGCCCGTCCTCGGAGAGCGGGACGCCGTGTATGGGGCTTCCCTTCCCCCAGAGAAATCCGTTCGACGTGTACCGGGGGGTGCTCCGCGGGCACAAAGCGCGCTCGTCCGCAGGCAAGTCGCCGAGCTCTTCGCAGTTCGCGAACGTTGCGGTCTTCGCGTAGAGGAAACGGCCTTGGTAGCGCGTGAAGGCGAATTCGCCGTGCTGGATCTTGAACATCGTCAGATAGCCGCCCACGACGAGCGCCCAGCCGAGGCCGAAGGCGAGCACCGGATAGAGCCCCACGCGGCGCACGAGCAGGTAGCCGAGGAAGAGGACGGCGAACGGGATCGCCACGCTCCGCGTAATGCCGGCGTAACCGAGCAGCAATCCACCGGCAGCAGCCTCGTACGGCCGGACGCGCTCGCGCCACAGCAGAACCGCGAAAGCTCCGACGAGCAGGAGATGGAAGAACGTCTCGGCCATGATCATGTGCTCGAGATCGATGACGTAGGCGTCGAGGGCGGCCGGGAGGACCGCGAAGAACGCGATCCACCTCGACACTCCACGACGAAGCAGGAGCGCGTAGAGGATCATCACGATCGCCAGTCCCATCAGGTGCTGGAGGACGATCAGCGCGCCCGCGCTTCCGAGGTGGAGAAACGGAGCGACGAGCAGCGCATAGCCCTGGACGCGAACGAAGGAGAGCCTTCCCGTCGTCGCGACCTGGAGATACTCGTTGGTGTCCGAGAACCAGATGCCCGGGTAGATGGCCACGAGTGCGATCACGCGTAAGACCAGGGCCGCCCCTACGAGGACGACGAGCGCAAGATGCCGTCGCAAGAGCGCTGCAAAGCGGCGTGCCCGCTCCTCGAAAACGGAGGCGGCCGAGAGGGGGGGTTGCGTGAGCTCGGCCTCTCTCATCCGCGAAACGCTAGCTTCACGCCCCGCCGGACCTCGTCCTGCGGAGCCGGTGGTAGATGACCGACGCCCCCAGAACGGCTGCCGGACCGGCGAACGGAATCGCCGGCACGTAGTAACGGAAGTGGTAGACGGCAAAGATGGTCGGGAAGAGAAGGACGCCCAGGGCCGCGCCGGTGAAGAGCAATGCTTCCGGCCCCACGGGTGGGCGCTGGGTGCGCGCCCAGCCCGCGATACCGCCGATCAGGCCAATGACCAGGCAGGCGCCGAGAAGCGGTCCGTAGAGCCAGACGTTCTCCTGCCACTTGCGCAGGAGCGAGGCAGGCTGAGAGCGGAGCTGAAACTCGACGTCGATGCCCGGCGGCACGTGCCGCTCGTCTCGAGGCGTCAGAGCGGCGGGCATCAACCATCTCTCGTCGTCCTGGCTTGCCCTGGTCTCGAAGTACCTCCCGAAGTCGGTGAGCACCGCCTGTGCGAACGCGCCTGGCTTCGCCCGGATCATTCGCCGTGAGAACGACGAGGCGAGAGCATTGTTCTTGGGGTCACTACGAACTGAATACGGCAACCCCGAGTTGAACAGGCCGCGGCCCGGCGGATGTTTCAGGTTCTCGGGACAGAAGACTCGCTCGGCAGTGGGCACCTCGACGGTCTTGCAGTCCGCGAAGGCGGCGACCCGGCCGTAGAGATAGAAGCCGTTTCGGTCGGTGAGCGCGAAGGAGCCGGTCTGCGACTGAAACCACACGGCGTAGCCGACGAGAGGAATGAGGAAGGCCGCGACCAACGCCACGAGGCGGGTCCACTCCACGCGCCGAACCAGCCAGAACAGGAGGATGACGGGGAGGATCGCCAGGCCCGCGAACCTGATCAACACCGACGCGCCGAGCAACAATCCAACGGCTGCAGCCGCAGCGAGACGGGGGTGGCCGGACCACGCCCCGACGATCACGGCACTGACGATGAAGAGCTCGAAGAAGGTCTCCGTCAGCGGCTGGTGCTCGAGCGCGAGCTGGTACCCGTCGAGCAGCACGGGTGCGGCGCCGAGCGCGGCGAGCGCGGGATGCAGTCCGAAACGCCGCAGAGCCAGATAGAGCATCACCCCCACGGCTAATCCAGCCGCGTGCTGCGCCGCGGTCACCCAGGTGAGCGAGCCGGCCAGGATGAGCGGCTTCAGGATGGCCGAGTAAACGAAGGGGTGGTAGCTCGACCCGAGGTAGAGCGTGATCGCGCGCCTCACGTACTGATACGCATCCCCGCTCCGTAGGGGCAGGCTCGGGTCATAGGCGACCATCGTCAGCACGCGCAGAGCGATGCCGGCACCGACAACCAGGAGGAACACCCAGTTCTCCGCGGCCCAGGTCAGCGCAGCGCGGCCCGCTGCTCGTGCTCTCGTCGAGAAAGACCGGGTCGGCGTCGAGTCGAGCGTCCCCGGCATCGCCTCCGCACGCTCAGACACGGGCAACGCAGAACACCGATTGACCGAAGGGCGGATGCCACCGCGCCTCGGTCCTCTGCAAGACGGGGACGACCGCCCGGTCCCAAGCCGTCAGGATCGGTCCCTCCCCGGGCGTCATGCGCAACACGCGCATCCCCACGAACCAGGCGAGGAGGCCGAGCGAGTTGACGTAGTTGAGCCTTTCGGTCCGCAGACCGGCACGCTCGAGCGCCGCCGCGAGTGTGCGCAGCCGGTAGCGGCGCTGGTGGCCGACGGCGCGGTCGAACCTCCCCATGGCGAACTCGAAGGCGGGCACGACGAGGACGACTGCGCCTCCCGGGCGGAGCAGCCGCCCGAAGCCACGAAGAGCCGCGACGTCGTTCGGGATGTGCTCGAGGACGTTGTAGGCCACGACCGCGCTATACGCGGCCTCGGCGTCGGACGGCGCCGTGTACTCGACGACGTCCACGCGGTCGTCGGCCCCGAAGCGGCCGCGGAGGAAGTCGAGGCGGCCACGCTCTGCCTCGCTCGCGGTCATCCTCACCCCCGCGTCGACCCACTCCTGGATGTAGTCCCCCTGGCCCGAGCCGATCTCGATCGCGTGCTCACCGAGATACGGAAGCGCGAGCGAGGCTAGCCAGCGGCGGTAGTTGACCGCCGAGGCCAGGTCCTCGAGCGTCTGCGACTGAAGGGCGACATCCCCGAGGACTTCGCTCAAACCGAGGTCCTCACCGCGGCCTCCGCGGGCGCGCGCGCGCGCGCGGCCTCGGTCTCCGGGGCCAGGAAGACCCAGCGCTTGTACGACCAGAAGCGAAAGACCATCGCGAGCGCGACGCCGACCACGTTGCCGGCGATGTTGCGCGCCAGCAGGCTGTTCTGGTCGAGCACGTATTCGGAGAAGGCCAGGCAGCCGAGCGTGATCGCCAGGCCGACGGCGCTGAGCAGGAAGAAGACGCCGTAGTCGCGCACGACGCCCGAGCTCACCCGGTGCTTGAACGTCCAGTGGCGGTTCATGAAGAACGAGCTGGTCACGGCGACCACCGTCGAGATCGTCTTCGCGGTCAGCGGCGCGTCATCGAGTGGCCCGAGCACGAGGGCGTTGAAGATCCCCACGTCCAACGCGTAGTTGACAGCGCCCACGACCCCGAACTTCGCGATCTCGTGGACGAGCACGTGCCAGGTGCTGTAAAGCTCTTGCAGAGACGCTCGCCCTCGCACGGGGCCGAGTGTAGTTTCCGCTGCTCAGACCCGCGCCGGGTCGTTCGCCTCCCCGCTCCGACGCGCCGCCAGCGTGGCGAGAGCGAGAAAGCCCCAGGTGAGCGGGTCCTCGAAGAGGGCGTTGTAGAAGAGGCTGTGCACGAAGATGCCCGTCAGGGCGAGGCCGGAGGCCACGCCGGCGCCGCTGACGATGGGTACGCGGGCGCCCGTGCTCGAGAACGGGACGAGGGCGCCGGTCACGACGAGCCACCCGAAGAGGCCCAGCCCGACGATCCCCGCTTCCGCCGCCACCGTCACCGGAGTGGTGTGTGACGCCGGGGTCTTCGCCCGCGGCGGCAGGGCGACGCGGGCACGGTAGGCCTTCGTGAAGCCTCCCACTCCAACCCCGACGACCGGATGGTCGAGTGCGATGCGGAGCCCGTTCTTGACGAGGTCGAAGCGTCCTCTCGTTGCCCGGTTGAGCCCTTGCTCAGAGGAAGAATCCAGCGCCTGGCGCGTCCCGACCGGATGCGAGAACGCCATCCCGAGTGCGAGGGCAAGCACCGCCGCGGCACCCGCGACCGCCGGCGCCCCACGGCGCCAGCGCAGCACGCAGGCGACCAGCACTCCCATGATCAACGCCAGGAAGCTCGACTGCGAGAACGAGAGGAAGAGCCCGATCCAGAGAAGAGCGACCGCGAGGGTCAGGAGGACGTCGTACCGGCGCCAGGGCCCGAAGACGAGCACGGCGAGCGCGACCAGGAGCGCGACGACGAGGAAGCGCCCGTAGATCGAGGGGTCGTAGAAGAGCGAATTGACCCGGTAGAAGGTCGCGAAGGTGTTGTCCGCCTTCAGGTTCGGATTCCAGAAGACGCTGCGGGTGGCCCACTGGCCGATGCCGACGGAGGCGAAGAGCGCCGCCATGGCAAGCAGGAGTCGAAAGAGCCACGTGACAGCTCGGGCGTCCCAATCAAGGCGCACGATGGCGAGCGCCAGGAGCCCGAAGGGCAGGTAGAACGCGAGCATCTCGACAGCCCCCCGGCTCGGGTCGTTCGTCCACGCCATGGAGAAACCGATCCAGGATCCGAAGGCGGCGAGCGGCGACGAGAGGACGCCGAACTCGCGGCTGCGAGGCGGGCTCCGCCAGAGACCCCAGCCAAGCGACACAGTGGCCCCTCCGACGATGGCGTAGAGCGGGAGGAGCAGATTGTTCGTTTCTCCGCCGACAGGGATCGGGATGCGCGCGGGCGCCGCGAGGAGAGCAAGGAGCGGCAGGGCCCAGGGCTGCTTTTGAAAGAGGAACGCCAGCGCCACCGCGAGCCCCAACGCAACGAGGCCGCCTCCCGCCAAGAGGAGGCCGCTCGCTCGCGCTGGGACCAGGAGCGGCACGAACAGGCCCATGCCGACCAGGGCGCCGGCAAAGCCCACGAGGCGAGCCCAGCGGGGTGAGGCGACCAGCAGGAGAGCGAGTCCTCCCGCAGCGACCGGGCCGGCGAGCCGGGCGAGGAGCACGGCGGTCACCCTCCGGGACCCAGCTGGACGGGCACGACGGCGGTCTGGTCGGAGATATTGCCGGCCCGATCCTGCGCCGCCAGCGTGAGCGCGTACTCTCCCGCAGGGAGCGGATTGCCCCGACGCCCGGTTCCGTCCCACGTCAGCCGCAAGACCCCCGGCCCGCCCGGGCGGCTGCTTGCGACGAGGCGGCCGTCCGCGTACACCAGGAGCCGTGCTCGCTCGTTCGAGCGGGCGGCGGCCGTCACTTCCTCCGCCGGCTCCGGCGCGCGCGGGGTCACGCTGACGAGCTCGATCGTCGGCGCCCGAGTGTCTACCCGGATCGGGTTCGGGACAACGATCGAGCGGTCGGTGCGCTCGAAGCCGAGCCGCAGGCGGTAAGTCCCGTCCGCAACGATCTCACCGCGATCGTCCTTCCCGTCCCAGACCAGGACCGTGCGGCCCGGCTCACGGGGGCTGGCAACGGCCAGCGTCCTGACCTCGTCGCCCTCGGAGTCGACGATGGTCGCGTCGATCGTCTCGGCCTCTTTCAACCTGACCGGGAGCCGCGCGGTGTCGTGGATGCATGCGCACCCGGGCGAGAAGGCAACGTTGAAGCGGGGTCGCGAGATCGGCGTCGGCTCGAGCTTCAACGCCTCGGTCAACGCGAAGGCCGTCGTCGTCGCGGCCAGCAGCGCGAGCAGGAGCACCGTGACCGCGAGGCGAGGCAAGGCCCGGCGATTCTACGTTTTGCCTCCGCGCCGAAAGTGGTTCAATACCGCTTGAGGAGGCTGTGATGGCCACGTGCGCACGGTGTGCTGGTGGGGTCGAAACGGCGTTTCGCTTCTGCCCCTGGTGCGGCCACGCCCAGCGCCTGAAGGTGACGGAGTTCTTCTTCGGCCATGGGGAGATCGAGGGTGCCGACCGCCGCGCGCTCCGGGTTTCTCGCTACTTCGGCGCTCGACCCGAGGAGCGGCACGTTCGCTTCAGTGTCTGGAGCGAGGCTTCGCCCGGCCGCACTCGAGTCGAAGCGGCCGTCTCGCTGGAAGAGGCCGAGGCGGAACGCGTGGCGCGCTTTCTCGCCGCAGCCGCCGAGGCTGCCGCAGCACCGACAGAGCCGCTCGCGCTCTAGCTACAGAGGTTCGGAATCGGAGTCGCCCTCGTCCGCGGGCTGCTCGCTCTCCCCAGGGAAGAGGCGAAGCGTCACCTCGCGCAGGCCTTCCTGCGCCCAGGAGATTCGTTCCTCGAGCAGGCGGATCTCTTCCCGGAGGCGATCTTTGCGGATGCGGGCACCGTCCTCGACCTTGCGCGCTCGAGCCCGACCTTCTTCGACCAGGGCCTCCCCTTGCGCCCGGGCCTCCGCCAGGATCCTCTCGACCTCGCGGTCGGCCTCGAGCCGAAGCTGCTTCGCGAGCGCATCCGCCTCCGCCCGCGTCTGCCGGCGGATGTCCTCGGCCTCCTCGCGCGCCATCGAGACGATGTGCTGCGCCGCCTTCTCCGCAGCGGTGAACACCGCGTTGACGCGCTCTCCGATGCCGCTGTCTTCAGACTCGCCGTCGACAGGCGGATCGGGCAGTTCTTCGGCGTTCATCGTCCGTCAGCGTACCGCGACGGACGGACTGACCGGGGGGTCCCCCGCGTCACGGCGGGAAGGATCGGAGGATCGGTCGGGTCCTCGAGCTCGTCCCTCGTGAGGGGCTCGCGTTCCTTGTTTCTTCTTGGTCATGCGCGTCGACTGCCCGGCTCGACCCGCGGGGAAACGGTAGGAGGACGAAGCCCCAGCCGCTCGAGCTCGAGGTGAGCCAGAGGCGCGAAACGAGCCTGTTCGAGGTCCCGGTGGGGCTCGCTCGTCACAGCTCGGATGCGCTCGTACGGTTGGGTGAGGAGAGCGCGCCTGGCGAGGAGCTCGAGCAGGACGGGGTCCGAGGGGTCCGACTCGACCGCTCGCCGGAAGGCCCTGACGTCGCGCGACCACGCAATTCGAAGTGGCGCATAGAGACCGAGCAGAGGCAGCGTCGGGACGAGCCCGATGGCGAGTGCGAGGAGGACGCTCAGGTCGTCGATGCTCGACCGGCTCTCGCGACCGCTCACCTGAGCGCTCCGTCCAGCTTCACGGACCCGGTCCGCAGCCTGACCGACCTGGCTACCGACGAGCGGCACGTTGCCAAGCGAATCGACGAGGTCTCCAGTGTCCTCGATGGCGACCCCGGCCACGACGACGGTGTCGCTCAGCTCACGGAGATCTCGCACCTCGCGGGCGACGAGGAGCGCGAGTACCAGCCAGCCGACGATCCAGACGAGGACGGCGACGTCGAGGAGGCGGACGAGCCTCGAACCAGGAGCGGGATATGCGATTCCCACGCTCCGGACCTACCCGTTGAAGCGGGAACTCGACCCCTTGTTTCCACATTTTCAACCGGGGAACACCATCTTCGTGAACATTAGAAAGATCATCCAAAGGCGTATCCGCCACGCCGGGGAAGGCGTTAACGCGGTCGGAGACGTCAACGCCGTGATCGCGGCGAACGTCAACAAGGGGGGTTCGCAGACACATGTCTCCACCCGCAGCCGACAGCGAGTCGTCCAACGTTCTGGCCGTACCACGTACGCAAGCGAAGCAACGACGCGAGACGACCACGATGAGCCGGCAGGAAGCGACGACCGACACTGAGCCGAAGACTGAGGCGAACGAAGACGCCGGCGAGCCCGAGCCCTCGACGCCACCGATCGACGAGGACGTCGCGGGGTCCGTCAACGCGGCGCTACACGACGCCGACGACGACTAGAGAGGAGGGACACATGGGTGAGACACAGGAATATCGGAGGCTTTCGCGCGAGGAGCTCGAGACGCTCGCGGGTGAAGAGCTTCCCGAGCGCGCTGCGATGTCGCTGATCAACGCGAACATCGCCGCCCCGATCAACGCGGCTGTTGCGCTCAACGTGGCGAGTGACAACTCGGTCGCGTACGCAAACGCGCAGCAGACCGGCGACATCACGCAGGACAACTAACCGAAGGGGGGTTCGAAGTGGCTGAAACCCAGGAATATCGGAAGGTCACGCGCGAAGAGCTCGAGCAGCTCGCCGGCGAGGAGCTGCCGGAGCGCGCTGCGATGTCGCTCGTAAACGCGAACATCGCCATCCCGATCAACGCAGCGGTTGCGGCGAACGTCCTCTCTGACGGGGCGGTCGCGTACGCCGATGCGGCCCAGAACACGCCGATCGATCAGGGGAACCTGACCGGCGGCACACCCGGCACGTAAACGGAGAGGAGGCGAATCCATGGGTAAAGAAACCCAGGAATACCGCCCGCTGACCCGCGAGGAGCTGGACGAGATCGCGGGCGAGCCGCTTCCGGAGCGGGCTGCCATGTCGCTCATCAACGCGAACCTGGCCGCCCCCGTGAACGCGGCTGTCGCGGCGAACGTTCTCTCGGACAACTCGCTCGCCTACGCGAACGCCGAGCAGAACGTCGACATCACCCAGGACAACGGCTAACCCCTGGGCGAAACCGGACCACGACGGGGCGGCCTCGCGGCCGCCCCTTTCCGGCTCAACGAGGAGAGATTTGCAAACGACGTCCCAAGAAGCGCAGGAAGCCCAAGGCGCGGCCGCGACGAACGGCGCGCCCCCCGAGCTCGCCGAAGGCATCGAGCTCATCGGCGAATACGAGGATTCGGGCTTCAAGGAGCCGCCGTCGATCGCCCGCCGCTCCGACGGACAGGTCATCCAGCTGCCGCCGATCCTCTACCAGGTCGCGGAGCGGATCGACGGCCGGCGCTCGTACGCCCAGCTGGCCGACGAGGTAACCGAGGCGATCGGACGCGGAGTCGGCCCGGAGGACGTCCAGTTCCTCGTCGAGGACAAGCTGCGGCCGCTGGGCGTCGTGGCCGCCCCGGGTGGGGAGAGCCCGGAGCTCAAGAAGGCCGACCCGCTGCTCGCGCTCAAGTTTCGCGTCGCCGTCGTGCCGGAGCGCTTGGTGCACGCGATCACGACGGTCTTCTATCCCCTCTTCTTCCCGCCGGTCGTCGCCCTCGCTCTTGCGGCGCTGCTCGCGTTCGACGTCTGGATGCTCGCCTTCCATGGAATCGCGCAGGGGGCGAGGAGCATCGTCTACAACCCGCTCCTGCTCTTCATGCTCCTCGGCCTCGTGATCGTGGCGACCGCGCTCCACGAGATCGGCCATGCGACTGCGGCCCGCTACGGAGGCGCGAAGCCGGGGGTCATGGGGGCCGGCATCTACGTCGTCTGGCCCGCCTTCTACACCGACGTGACGGATGCGTACCGGCTCAACCGCATCGGCCGGCTACGCACGGACCTGGGCGGCATCTACTTCAACGCGCTCTTCGCGCTCGGCACGGCCGGGGTCTACCTCCTCACCGGGTTCGAGCCGCTTCTCATCGTCGTGCTCGTGCAGCATTTCCAGATCATCCAGCAACTCCTGCCGTTCCTCCGTCTGGACGGCTACTACATCCTCAGCGACCTCACCGGAGTCCCGGACCTCTTCAACCGCATCAAGCCGACCCTCAAGAGCCTGCTGCCCGGCAAGTCGGACGAGCGCGTCACCGAGCTGAAGCGGTGGGTGCGCGTGGTGGTGATCGGGTGGGTGTTCCTGCTCGTCCCGGTGCTGCTCTTCGTCTTCGGCTCGATCCTGATGAATGCGCCGAGGATCTTCGCCACCGCGTACGACTCACTGCTCGTCCACTACGACGAGGCGAGAGCTGCCTTCCACGAAGGTCAGACCAGCCAAGGCGTGCTCTCGAGCGTACAGATGGCCACGCTCGCGCTGCCGGCGCTCGGGATGGCGCTCTCCACGAGCCGGGCGGGAACCAAGGCTTTCCAGGGCGGCTGGCGCTGGTCGGAGGGCGCGCCGATGCGCCGCTTCGGCTTGATCTCCGGAACGGCAGCGGTGATCGCCCTCCTGGGTTTTGTGTGGTACCCGAACGGCGAGTACAAGCCCATCCAGCAAGGAGAGCGCGGAACCGTCCAGGGCGCCGTCGCCCAGTTCGGCCAGATGCCGACCGGCCGCCCGTCGCTGACCCCCGACCGCGAGCAGCAGCTCGGCGGTGCGCCCACCGTTCACGACTCGAGCGGCACCACGGATCAGGGGAGCGGCGAGCCCACGTCGACCTCTCCGACCGAAACCACCACGACCACGGCCACGACGAGCACGACGACAACGCAGGCGAGCACGACGACCGGTTCCACGACGAGTACACCTGCGACCACAACTGGAGCGACCACCACGACGCCATGAGCGAAGGAGGACTGACAGTGAGACGCATCGCGATCGCTCTGCTGGCAGCGCTTCTCGTCCTCGCGCTCGCCGGCGCGACGACGACACCCGCGCAGGCGCAGGACAACACCGCCATCGCGATCAACACGAAGGACGGCACCGACATCTTCAAGCTCGCGTTCAAGATCGCGCGGGTCAACCAGGATGTCGTCGACCAGAGCAACGCGGCCGTTGCGTTCAACAGCTGCGACGACTGCCAGTCGATCGCCGTCGCCTTCCAGGTCATCCTCATCTTCAGCGATCCGGCGGTCGTCGATTCCCAGAACCTCGCCCTTGCGCTCAATGTCGACTGCGATGCCTGCGTCGCGTTCGCCTCGGCTTACCAGTGGTTGCTGACGACCGACGGGCCCGTCCACTTCACCGCCGAGGGGAACCAGCGCCTGGCCGAGCTCAAGAAGCGGCTGCGCGAGCTCCTGAAGTCGGACCTCACGGTCGAGCAGCTGCAGGCGGAACTCGACGAGATCAGGGACGACGTGGCTGACATCCTCACGACCGAGCTCGTTCCGGCGGGCCCGCCACAGGAGGCGCCGGCGTCGACCACCGAGAGCTCGACGACCACGACCACCACACCCGAGCCGACCACGACCGCCGAGCAGCCGACGACCACCGAGGGGTCGACCACGACGACTCCCTGATGCGGCCCTTGGCTGTCCTCCTCGTCCTGGCGGCCGTCCTGGCAGCCGGCTGCAGCCACGGCGCGGGGAACCAGAGCGCGCAGGACGTCCTCGCAGAGACGTCTCAGAACCTTGGCGACGTCAAGAGCGGCGACCTGGGCCTGAACCTGCTCTTCTCCGCGAAGGGAGGTGACCGAGCGGGCTTCGACCTCGAGGGGCCGTTCAAGCTCAATCAGGGGCAGCTGCCGGAGGCCCAGCTCGACTACACGCAGATCGCGGGTAGCCGCACCACGACCCAGACGTTCATCCTGAAAGACGGCAAGGCCTACGTGAAGATGGACGGCACGACATACGAGCTCCCCGCCACCGCGACCGGCCAGATCAGCTCGTCGCTCGGGAACTCGGGCGGTCTCGCGACCATCGACCTCTCGAACTGGGTGCGCGATCCCGAGGTCTCCGACGGCGGCCAGGTCGGCGGCGTCGACACGGACAAGGTCAGCGGCCGCCTCAACGTCGCGACCGTCGTCTCAGGGCTCGTCGCCGTCGCGTCTCAGTTCGGCGGCACGGCCCCCCTGACGCCTTTGAGCGGCGAGAGCGCCGACCAGGTCGAGAGCGCGGTTCGTTCGGCGACCATCGACGTCTACACGGGCAAGGAGGACCGCCTGCTCCGCAAGCTCGACGTCTCGATCGACTTCGCGCCGGAGGCGGCCAAGGTCAAGGAGCTCCTCGGCGCCTCGGTGCGGTTCACGCTCGCGATCTCCAACCCGAACGAGCCCGTGACGGTCGAGACGCCGACGAACGCGCAGCCCTACTCGGCGGGCGGCTGAGGCAGGAGCAAGCCGAGCACGGCCCCGAAGAGACCGTGCGCGGCAACCTCATACGCGAGGATGCGCCGGTCGGCGAAGAGCGGCGGCCACTCTCCCGACGTGCACGCCGGATGGACGCGTTGGGCCAAGAGCATTCCTGGCCAGAGAGCCAGGTTCTCCGCTTGAGCGGCGAGCATTCCCCGTAGCGGGCCACGGCCTCCGACCCGCTCGAACAGGGCTCCGAAGACTGCTCCGTTGACGAGATGAAGAGCGAGGGCGCCCCGGGCGCCCGTGCCCGTGAGCCCGCCGAGCAGCCGTACGTCCGAGTACGACGTGCGGAACGCGCGACCGAGCGAAGGCTCCGCCGCGGCCCAGACGGCTGCAGCGGTGATGCCCGCGAGCATTCCTCTCCTCATGGCCGCACCTTATGCTCCGCGCGTGGCGACTCTCAGCCTCGAGCAACGACGGACGCTGACACTCGTCGCCACGATCCTGGGGTCCTCGCTCGCCTTCATCGACGCGACCGTCGTCATCGTCGCGCTTCCCACGATCGAGCACGACCTCGACCTCGGACTGGCCGGGCAACAGTGGGTCTTCCTTGCCTATTCGCTCTCGCTCGCCTCGCTCTATCTCGTGGCCGGTGCGATCGGAGACCGCTACGGGAGGCGCAACGCCTTCATCGTCGGCGCCGCGGGCTTCGCCCTGACGTCGATCCTCGCCGGCGCGGCACCCAACGAGGCGATGCTCATTCTCGCGCGCTTCCTCCAGGGCGTCGCCGGCGCCTTCCTGACCACGAACTCGCTCGCGCTCCTGCGCGGCGTCTACGGTGACAACGCCGGCCGGGCAGTCGGGCTCTGGACGGCCTTCACGAGCGTCGCGACGCTCGCCGGCCCGCCCGCGGGAGGCGCGCTCGTCGAATGGGCCTCCTGGAGGTGGATCTTCTTCATCAACATCCCCCTGGCCGCCGCCACCGTCTTCCTGGCCCAGATCGGACGCTGCGACGAAGGCAAGCAGCTCCGCGTGGGCCGGCTGGACATCCCGGGCGCGTTACTCGCAGCGATCGGTTTCGGCGCGCTCACGTACGGCCTTGTGGAAGGTGCGCGCGCCGGGTTCGCGGACCATGCCTGGGCGTTCGTCGCCGCCGTGCTCGCCCTGGGCGGGTTCGTGGCCTACGAACAGCGCGCGGCCGAGCCCATGCTCCCGTTTGCGCTCTTCAGGCGTCGCAACTTCGCGGCCGCCAACCTGCAGACGTTCATCGTCTACGCGGCGCTGTACGGATCGCTCGTCTTCTTCACCCTCTACGTGCAGTTCCTCGGCTTCACACCGTTCGAGGCGGGCCTCATCCAGGTGCCGACGAGCGTCGTCATGTTCCTCTTGGCGGCCCGGTTCGGCGCGCTCGCCGATCGGCAGGGACCAAGGCTCTATCTGACGCTCGGTCCGATCCTGCTCGGGCTCAGCTCGCTCTGCATGCTCTTGCTCGAGCAGAAGAGCGACTTCTGGACAGCGGGGATCGTCGCGCTCGCGCTTCTCTCGCTCGGCCTGGCGATGCTCGTCGCGCCGATCACGGCGACAGCGCTCAAATCCGCGCCCTCGGAGTACGCGGGGATCGCCTCCGGCGTCAACTCGACGGTCTCCCGGCTGGGAAGCCTGATTGCCATCGCCGTCATCGGCCTCGTCATCTCGCTCGTCTTCCACGGTCGCGTCGACGCGCCCGACGCCGTCCCCCTGGCGAAAGGTCAGACGAGCCCCGAGCTCCGCGATGCCTCGACGGCGGCCTTCCGAGCCGGCATGCTCGTCGTCGCCGGGCTCGCCTTCGCGGGCGCCGTCGTCGGAGCCGTCGGAATCTCCAACCGAGAGGCGCGCGGCCTTCCCGAGGAGGTCAGCGCACAGGCGCCGGCGCCAGCCGGAAGTTGAGCGACTCGGCCCGGGCAAGGCAGCGCTCGACGGCCTCCTCGCGCGTCTCCCCGAATCCGTAGAGAATCGCGAGCCGGTAGCTCTGCGCGTCGTTCAGGCCCTGCTCGGAGAGGAAGAGGCCCGGACGGACGAGCAGCTCGACGCCCTCCTCAGGGTCGGGCACCTCTTCGACGAAGGCGTCCTCGAAGACGCGCATGACGTAGCTGACGGCGACTCCGTCCGGCAGGCCGGTCTCCCACCCGGGATCCTCGCCGCAGGCGAGCTCGAAGAGAGCGTCGTACGTCGAGCGCCCGTGCAGGCCCTGGACGAGCGGGGCGAACTGCGAGGCGATCCGCCCGTTGACCTCGATGATCTGAGCGGGGCCGGTCCCCGTGATGAAGAACTCGATGTTGAAGAACCCGTCGTCGAACCCGAGCGCGGGCATGACTCGTGAGGCGACGTCCGCGAGCTCGTCCTGGCATCCGTCCGAAAGGCTGGACGGATACTCGAAGCGCTCGAAGCTGAACGTGCCGGGATACTTGACGGAGTCCGTGACGCCGATCGTCGTGACGCGTCCACCGCTCACGTAGCCCTCCAGGGTCACCTCGTCCCCCGAGAGGAGCTCCTCGGCGAGGAAGCCGTGCACGGACTCGGGATCGGCGCCTGCCAGAGCCGCGATGCGCGCGTACCGCGTCGTGTAGCTGTCGATCTCGTGCAGGCCGAGCAGATCGCGCGTGTCCTCGATGCGGTACACGTTCTGCGAGAGCCGCCCCACGACCGGCTTGACGAAGAAGGGCACGTCGAAGGGGGGCCCGTCGTCGAGGAACGCAAACTGCGGCACCGCCTCCGGGGCCACCTCGCGCTGTCGGGCGCGCGAGGTCGGCTTGTGCTGACACGCGATCAGAGCCTCAGGTGTCGGGCTCGGCAATCCGCGCCGTTCGGCAAGCAAGGCGGCGAGCAGAGCGGACTGGTCCTTCGTGCCGATGACGCCGTCGGCCGGTACCTCGCTCAAGTCCGCGAGGAATGCGACTGGATCGAAATCCTGGAGCTGGTCGAGGTCGGAGCCCTCGAAGTGGATGCGGTAGCGATCGGCGAGCCGCGCCGAGCTGATGGCATTCAGATCCCGCTCTTGCGGGCAGAGAACGAGGATGTCTCTCATCGCTGGAGGCCCCACCGCCTGGCGCGCGCCGGGAATCGTAGCGGGGCGGGTATTACCGTTACACCCGTGCTCGAAGCGCACACGGACGTCGTCGGCAGCTTGCTGAGGCCGCCGGAGCTGCTCGCGGCCCGGGCGCGGTTCGAGCGGGGCGAGCTCGGAGAGGCCGAGCTCGAGCCGGTCGAGAACCGCGCCGTCGACGAAGCGATCCGGCTCCAGGAGGACGCCGGCCTCGACGTCGTCACCGACGGAGAGATGCGCCGGCTCTCCTTCCAGAGCCAAATGACGGCGGCTGTCGAGGGATTCGGCGACTGGGACCTGGACGCCTTCCTCTGGGGGGAGTGGCACTCGGACGAGATCGGCGACCTCGTCGTCGAGCGCCCTCCGATCGCTGTGGTGGGAAAGCTGCGTCGCAAGCGGTTTCTCTCGGTGGACGAGCTCAGGTACGCGCTCGGCCGAACGGATCGCGTGCTGAAGGTAACGCTGCCGAGCCCGTCTCTATTCGCGAACTTCTGGGAACCGGATCGTTCGAGCGACGCCTACGCGAGCGCGGAGGAGTTCCTGGGCGCCGTGGCGGAGATCCTCCGCGAAGAGGTCGACGAGCTCGTCCGGGCCGGAGCGAAGTACATCCAGCTGGACGCTCCTCAGTATCCCCTGCTCGTGGATCCCGCCTACCGCGAGTTCTACGAGCGCCGGGGCTGGCCGGCCGAGCGCTGGCTCGACTTCGGGATCGAGCTCGACAACCACGTGATCGGCGACCATCCCGGGGTGACGTTCGGCATCCACCTCTGCCGCGGCAACCAAGCCAGCCGCTGGCTCGTCTCGGGCGGCTACGAGTGGCTCGCCGACAAGATCTTCCCCCACGTGCTCGCCGACCGGCTCCTGCTCGAATACGACGACGAGCGCTCGGGGGATTTCGAGCCCCTGCGCCACGTGCCCGAGGACAAGGTGGTCGTTCTCGGCCTCGTCACGACGAAGAGCGCACGCCGCGAGACCGTCGAGGAGCTCGCCGGCCGCATCCGGGAGGCTGCCCGCATCGTGCCGCTCGAGCGCCTCGCGCTGTCGCCTCAGTGCGGGTTCGCCACTTCGATCCTCGGCAACGCGCTCACGATCGAGGACGAGCGCGCGAAGCTCCGGGCGATCGCGGAAACCGCGCGGACGGTGTGGACGTGACGGTCGTCCTGACCGGCGAAGGTCTGACCGTGGACCAGGTCGTCCGCGTCGCCCGCGGCGGCGAGCCGGTCGAGATCGAGGCCTCCGCGTTCGAGCGCATGCGCGAGACGCGCGCGCTCGTCGAGCGCGTCGTCGCGCGAGGCGATGTCGTCTACGGGATGACGACCGGCGTTGGCGCGCGCAAGAAGGTTCCCGTCCCGGTGGACGAGATCCCGGCCTTCAACCGCGCGCTGATCGCGAATCACCGCACCGCGACCGGCCCCGACGCGCCCGTCGAGTTCGTGCGCGCGACGATGCTTCGACTGGCGAACACACTCGCAAAAGGGACGGCAGGCGCGCGACCGGAGCTCGCCGAGCGCCTCGTCGGTGCGCTCAACGACGACGAGCGCCCGCGAGTGCGGATGCTCGGCTCGCTCGGGCAAGCGGACCTGCCTCCGATGGCCGACCTCGCCTACGCGCTCTACGCCGATGTGGACCTACAGGCCAAGGAGGCCCTCGCCCTCCTCAACTCGAACGCGTTCTCGACGGGGATGGCAGCCCTCGCCGTCGCGGACGCAACACGCCTCCTCGACGCGCTCGACGTCGCGGGCGCGCTCGACCTCGAGGCCTTCGCCGCCAACGTGACCATGCTCCACAAGGAGGTCGGCAGGGTTCGGCCCTATCCGGGCCTCGTCGCCTCGCTGGAGCGCTTCCACGAGCTGCTCGAAGGAAGCTATCTCTGGGAGCCCAATGCGGCCCGCAACCTGCAGGACCCGCTCACGTTCCGCTGCCTGCCGCAGGTGCACGGCGCCCTCCGCGACGCGCTCGAGTTCTCTCAGCGACAGGTCACGACCGAGCTGAACGCCTCCCAGGAGAACCCGCTCGTCCTCACCGAGGAAGACAGGATCGTCTCGATCGCGAACTTCGACATCCTCCCGCTGGCCGCGGCGCTCGACTTCCTACGCATCGCGCTCGCGCCGGCTCTCACGAGCGCAGCCGAGCGTGCGCTCAAGCTCCTGCAGGGCTGGCTGAGCGGGCTGCCCGACGCGCTGGCCCCGCGCCAGGGCCTCGCCGAGAACTCGCTGGGCGAGTTCGGCGTCCCGCTCCAGGGCCTCACCGGTGAGCTGCGCCTGCTGGCGCACCCGGTCTCCTTCGAGGTCGTGACGACCACGCATGCGGAGGGGATCGAGGATCGCATGACTCTCGCGCCGCTCGCGGCCCGTCGGGTCGCGGAGATGGTCGACCTCGGTGAGCGCGTCCTGGCGATCGTGCTCGTGATTTCCTGCCAGGCCGTCGATCTGCGACGTCCGGACCGGCTCGGCGCCGGAACGAACCGAGGCTACGACCTCGTGCGGGAGCTCATCCCGTTCATGGACGAGGGTGACGGTGTCCCATCCGACCTCGACCCGCTCTGCGAGCTGATTCGCTCGGGCGCGTTCAGCCTTGCCAGCCCGTGAAGCGCCGGTTTCGCTCCTCGACGTTCTCGCCCAGAACGGGATGCAGCTCCATGGCCGGTGAGTAGCGGCTGGCGGGCACGGTTCGCCCCAGGGCCTCGGCCATCGAGCGCACGTGGTGCGGTGCGCCGCCGCAGCAGATTCCGATGTAGCTGACGCCCAGATCGCGGGCCGCGACCGCGAAATCGGCCATCTCGTAGCGGGTGAGAACGAACGGGTCGAGCGCGACCGGGAAAGCCCGCGAGCCGCCCTCCCCGTGCAGGGAGACGAAGGTCGGCTCCTCCGGAGTCGTCCGGTAGGGCACCGGCTGGGCAGCGACGGGGCAGGACACGGCTGCACGCACGCGCTCGAGGATTGGCATCATCGTTGCCGGCCCGCGCGAGCAGTTGAGGCCGACGACGTCTGCGCCCGCATCCTCCACCCTCTTGCAGGCCTCGTCCAATTCGACGCCGTCGATCGTCGTCTCGCTCGTGGAGGCGAAGGTCACGACCGAGGGAAGCCCGCTCTCCCGAATTACTTCGACCCCGATGAGCGCCTCGCCGAGGTAATCGTTCGTCTCCGAGATGACGAAGTCGACGCCCTCTTCCACGGCCCAGCCGACCTGCTCCTCGTACATGGCACGGACGACTTCTCCCGACCGCTCGGGATCGTCGGGGTCGTAGGCCCACGTGTTGCAGATGTTGCCCGCGACGAGGGCATCGCCTCCCTCGGCGGTTTCCTTGGCGAGCTTGAGCGCATTCCTGTTCAGCGGCTCGAGGTCGCCCTCGCGGCCGATCATGCGCAGCTTCTCCCGGTGGCCGTAGTAGGTGAAGGCGACCATCACCTCCGCCCCGGCGCGCAGAAACTCGCGGTGGAGCTCGCGGACCGCGTCCGGGTAATCGAGGACGACTTCGGGGACGAAGGGGCCGCTCTGCAGATAGCCGCGCCGTTCGAGCTCGAAGAGATAGCCCTCCGCACCGAGGACGACGTCGGTCTCGAGGCGTTCGAGGAGGGGCAGCCCTCGTCCCATAGGGCGGTACGGTAGCGAGCAGAGAGTTCGCAGACGTCTGGTGGCTTGGCTTCCGGCGTCCTCGTCGGTTCAAACCTCCCGGGTGCGCGTTCGTCTGAGCCAATGAACCGCACACGCCTACCTCGTTGACCCCACCCCCCCCGATGAGCTATAAGCGGGCGTTCCGAGAGAACCTGACAGGTCGCGGCTGAACGGAAGGAGAGGGCATGGACGAGACGCAACGCCGCGTCGAGGAGATCCGCAAACAAAGCAGCGAGCTCGAGAACCACATCATCGACCAGCTGATCGAAGGGAAGATCACCAGGCGCGACTTCGTGCGCCGGGGCACCGTCGTCGGCATGTCGATTCCACTCCTGTCCTTCATCGCTGCCGCGTGCGGGGGCGCAAACGAAACGGCCACAGGCGCCTCGGGGACGAGCGGCGGCGCCGCCAAGCCCGGTGGTGCGCTCCGCACGGCAACGATCTCGCCCGCCGCTGCGCTCGATCCACTGACCGTCGCTGACGAAGGCGGCCTCATGGTCCTCGGGCAGTCCGGTGAGTACCTCACGTGGACGAACGACAAGCTCGAGCTGGAGCCGCGTCTCTCCGAAAGCTGGTCGTCGAACGAGGACGGCTCCGTCTGGACCTTCAAGATCCGCCAGGGCGTCAAGTTCCACGACGGCAACGCGCTCACGGCAAAGGACGTGGCTTACACGCTCAACCTCCACGCGGACCCGAAGAACAAGGGCAACGCGCTCTCTGCGTTCGGCGACCCGGGCGGTCTGTCCCCGGGCGGGGCCAAGGCGCTCGATGACGCGACCGTCGAGGTCACGCTGAACGGGCCCAACGGCAGCTTCCCGTATCTCGTCTCGGCTGACAACTACAACGTGATCATCGTCCCGGACGGCTTCGACACGAGCAAATGGGACAAGACTTTCATGGGCACGGGCCCCTGGGTAATGGACACGTACTCTCCTCAACAGGGCGCCACGTTCAAGAAGAACCCGGACTATTGGGACACATCACGGCAGCCGCTCGCCGATACGAGCGAGCTGAGGTTCTTCGGGGAAGACCAGGCCCGAATCCTCGCCATCCAGGGCGGCGAGGTGGACATCCTCAGCCAGTTCCAGGTTGTCGGTGGGGGCGCAGCGCTCCTGAACGATCCAAACATCCGGGTGCACGAGATCCGGGCCGCCCAACATCGCCAGATCCATATGCGGACGGATCAAGAGCCGTTCAAAGACAAGCGTGTCCGCCAAGCAATGGCCTTCCTTCTCGACCGGCCATCGCTCATCACAGGGTTGTTCAAGGAGAAGGCGGATCTCGGAAACGACCATCCCTTCGCACCCGTCTACCCGTTCAGCGACTTGACGGTTCCCCAGCGAGTCGGAAGCATCGACCAGGCGAAGCAGCTCCTTGCCGACGCCGGGATGAGCAGCGGCTTCTCGGTCAAGCTCTCGACGTGGGACAACTACGAGATTCCTCAGCTCGCCCAACTCCTCCAGAGCGCGGCAAAGGAAGTCAGCATCAACATCAGCCTCAATGTCACGGACGCGGGCACGTACTACAGCGATTTCTGGCTCAACTCGCCGCTTGGGATTACGGACTACGGGCACCGCGGCGTCCCCAACGTCTTCCTCACGGCCGCCCTCGGCTCAAAGGGCACCTGGAACGCCGCACACTTTAAAAACCCGACGCTCGACGGTTTGATCGTCGATTACGTCTCTGCGCTCGACATCGACTCGCAGAAGGCCGCGGCCAGAAAGATCGAGGAGCTGCTGCTCGACGAGACACCCGTGATCTTCCCGTACTTCTACTTCCACCTCTCCGCGACGCGAAGCAACGTCACCGGGATCATCCCGACCGGAATGGGTCACCTCGACCTCACGAAGACGGGGTTCACCGCCTAGAGCGTCGCGGGAACCGGAGCCGGAAGCAACGCGTCCCGAACGGAGGCGGGGATGGGACGGTTCCTCCTCAAACGGTTAGGACTCGCCCTCGTCACGCTGCTCCTCTTGAGCGTGATTATTTTCGTCGCGGCGCAACTCCTGCCAGGCGACGTCGGCCGCGCAATCCTCGGGCCGTTCGCAGATCAACGGGCTGTCGACGAGCTCAACGAGGAACTCGGTACCAATCGACCGATCATCGTTCAGTACCTGGATTGGATGAGAGGCGTACTCACCGGCGACCTCGGCGATTCTTATGCGTTTAACCGCCCTGTCGAGGACCTCCTCTGGCCCGCCCTCGAGAAATCGGCAAAGCTCGCCCTGCTCGCCTTCTTGATCGTCGTGCCGATCGGCATCTTCGGCGGCGTGGCCGCAGCGTTGAAGGAAGGCCGATTCCGCGATCGCGTCATCTCGATCGGCGGCCTCTCGGCGACGGCGATTCCGGAGTTCGTGTGGGCGGTCGTCATGATCATGATCTTCGGCCTCTGGCTCAATGTTCTCCCGGTGACTGCACAGGCGCCCGCGGGAGCTGACTTCTTCACACAGGTCGAGTACCTCCTCCTGCCCGCGCTCTGCCTTGTATTCGTTCTCTTCGGCTACATCGCGCGGATGGCGCGGGCGGGAACGATCGAAGCGCTCGACGCCGATTACACTCGCACGGCGTTCCTCAAGGGCCTCCCCCGAAGGACGGTCATCAGGCGACATGTCCTCCGTAACTCGCTGCTGCCGACGATCGCCGTCGTGGCGACGCAGGTCGGCTACCTGATCGGGGGCCTCGTGGCCATCGAGCTCATCTTCAACTACAACGGCATCGGGCAACTGATCTTCCGCGCAGCACAGAAGAGGGACTTTCCGCTGCTGGAGAGCGCGGTTCTCGTCGTCGGCATCGTCTACCTCGTCGCCACGCTCCTCGCCGACTTGCTCTATTCGGTCGTGAACCCACGGATCCGTCTCACGGCGTCCGAGTCATGACGACTCCGGAAGAACAGGTTCTCCTCGGCGAGCGCCCTGTTCCCGAGGCGCCGCGGCGGGCACAGGACGAGGCCCGGACTGCGCGGCGCGAGCGCCTGCGGCTGCTTCTCCGCTCGAGGACGTTTCTCGCCGGCGCGGCCATCTTCAACATCTTCGTCTTCTGCGCCATCTTCGGCGCGGCCGTCGTGCCATACGATCCGCTCGGCTCTCCCGCCGACATCGCAAACCAGCTCCAGCCGCCGTCCTCCTCGCACTTCTTTGGGACCGATCAGCTCGGACGGGATGTCTTCTCCCGCGTCGTCGTCGGTGCGCGCGACATCCTGACCGTCGCGCCGGCAGCCACGCTCCTCGGCACGATCCTCGGCGCAGCGCTGGGTCTCACCACCGGGTACTTCCGTGGAACGGTCGACGACGTCGTCATGCGCATCGTCGATGCGTTCCTGGCGATTCCACTCGTCATCCTCGCGCTCGTCGCGCTCGTTGCGCTCGGACCCTCGAAAGGCACCATCATCGTGGTCATCGGCGTCGTCTTCGCACCAATCATCGCTCGTACCGTTCGCGCGGCCGTCCTCGCCGAGCGCGACTTGGACTACGTTCAAGCGGCCCGTCTCCGCAACGAGCGCGCGCCCTACGTCATGTTCGCCGAGATCCTGCCGAACGTCATGGCGCCGATCGTTGTCGAGTTCACCGTCCGCCTCGGCTATGCGATCTTCGCGATTGCGACGCTTTCGTTCCTGGGCTTCGGCGTCCAGCCGCCCGCCCCCGACTGGGGTGTGCAGATCAAAGAGAACTACATCGTCATCAACGGTGGATACTGGTGGCCGACGCTCTTCCCGGCCTTGGCGATCGCAAGTCTGGTCATCAGCATCAACCTCATGAGCGACGGCATCTCACGCACCTCGCAATGATGATGAACGGCAGCCGGGATGCAGCACACGCGTTGGAAGTCGACCGGTTGACGGTCTCCTATCAGGTGCGGGGAATCGATCGTCCGGTTCTTCGCGAGGTCAGCTTCGAAATCGCGCAGGGTGAGGCATACGGGCTCGTGGGCGAGTCGGGCTCCGGGAAGACGACGGTCGCTTTTGCGGTCATGAACTACCTCCCGCGGAACGGGAAGGTGACCGACGGCGCAGTCCGGCTGGAAGGACAAGACCTGACGTCGATGCGGACCGCCGAGGTCCGCCAGTTGCGGGCCACGAGCCTCTCGATGGTCTATCAGAACCCCGGCGCCGCGTTGAACCCGTCGATTCGCGTCGGCGATCAACTCGCCGAGGCGTTCGAGCTCTTGGGTGCCGGAAAGGACGAGGCCGAAGAGCGTTCCGAGGCGATGCTAAAGAAGGTTCAGATTTCCGATCCCGGGCGTGTCATGCGCCGTTATCCGCATCAGCTTTCGGGCGGCATGCAGCAGCGCGTCGTCATTGCGATGGCGCTTGCGAAGGACCCCACGCTGCTCATCCTCGACGAACCGACGACCGGGCTTGACGCGACTGTCGAGGCGGAGGTTCTCGATCTTGTCGCAGCACTCCGCGAAGAGTTCGCGACGAGCGTCCTCTTCATCAGCCACAACTTGGCAGTGATCGCCAAGATGTGCGAGCGGGTGGGCGTGCTCTACGCGGGACGGCTCGTCGAGGAGGGCCCCGGGAGCGAGGTCTTCCGTGACCCGCGCCATCCGTACACGGTCGGGCTCCTCCGTTGCATCCCTCGCGGCGGCGTTCGCAAGGACGAGACGCCGCTGGACACGATCCCGGGTTTTCCGCCACGACTGGGAGCGGAGATCAAGGGCTGTGTGTTCGCGCCGCGGTGCGGCCTCGTGCGAGACGTGTGCCGGCAGGAGGAGCCACCTCTCTATGCGCTCGGTGACCGTCGCACGAGCCGCTGCCACTTTCACCAGGAGGCGCATACTCTCCCCTGGAACGCCCCGCGCCAGCTGATCCCCGCGCGTCACGAAAACGGGGCGCCGCTGCTCGCCCTCGAGAAGGCGGCTAAGACCTACCGGCAGGACGGACAGGACGTCCGCGCGTTGTCGGACGTCTCGCTCGGGATCAAGCCGGGCGAGGTGCTCGGGCTCGTGGGCGAGTCGGGCAGCGGGAAGACCACGCTCGCGCGCGTGCTGCTCGGGTTGACCTCGCCCGATCCCGGAACGGAGCTCGAGCTCGCGGGCACTCCGCTCGCCGCGAAGGTGCAGAACCGCAGCCGGGAACAAGTCCGGGCGCTCCAGGTCGTCTTTCAGAATCCCGACGCGGCGCTCAACCGGCGGTTCTCCGTCCGCCGTATCCTCGGCCGTGCGGTCACGAAGCTCCGCGGGCTGCGCGGCAGAGAACGGGACGCCAGAATCCGCGAGCTTGCGCATTCAGTCCGCTTCGAGGAAGGGCTCCTTTCGGCGCGCCCCAGCCAACTCTCCGGTGGCCTCAAGCAGCGAGTCGCGATTGCCCGGGCGTTCGCCGGCGATCCGCGCATCGTGCTCTGCGACGAGCCGACCTCGGCCCTCGACGTCTCCGTCCAGGCCGCTATCCTCAACCTGCTCGCCGAGCTGCAGTCTCGCGAGGGCGTGACGTACCTCTTCATCTCCCACGACCTCGGCGTCGTGCGCTACATCTCGGACCGGATCGCCGTCCTCTATCTCGGCCGACTGATGGAGCTCGGCGACGCGGAGACGGTCTTCAACCCCCCGCACCACCCGTACACCGAGGCGCTCCTTTCCGCCGTTCCCAACATCGAGGGCGCCGAGCGGCCGCGTATCCGCCTCGAAGGGGAGATCCCGAGCGCCGCAGAGCCGCCCTCCGGCTGCGTCTTCCATACGCGTTGCCCGCGCTTCCTCGGCGCGATCTGCGAGGAAGAGGAGCCTCCTTTGGCGGAGGTCGAGCCCGGCCACTTCATGCGCTGCCACATCCCCGTCGAGGAGCTCCGCGTGCTGCAGACCGAGCCCCCGTCGGCCCGGTATCAATCGAAGACGACGAGCTGACGCAGCCCGTCGCCGGCGCGGAGGCGATCGAAGGCGGCGGGTAGCTCGGCGAGCGGGATGCGGCGGTCGACGAGCTCCTCCAGGCGCAGGTCCCCCTCGGCGTAGAGGTCGACCAGACGCGGGATGTCCTCTCGGACGCGGGCCGAGCCGAGGAAGGAGCCTTTCAACGTCTTCTCGGCGAAGAACTGCCAGGGGTCGATCGTGAGCGTCTTTCCCTTGGGCAGGATTCCGACGACCACGACCGTGCCGCGCGGGCCGGCGGCCTCCCAAGCCTGCTGGACGGTCGGCTCGGTGCCGATGGCCTCGAAGGCGTAGTCCGGTCCGCCATCGGTCAGCTGACGTACCGCCGCGACGACGTCCACCCCCTCATCCGCGTGGACGACGGCGGTCGCCCCCAGGTCCCGCGCCAGCTCGAGCTTCTCGGGTCTGACGTCCACCGCGACGATCTGCGCCGCGCCGGCGAGCCGCGCTCCCTGGACGATGTTCAGCCCCACGCCGCCGCATCCCCAGACAGCCACGCTGGCCCCCTCGGGGACGCCTGCCGTGTTCGAAACGGCTCCGCAGCCGGTCAGCACCGCACACCCGACGAGCGCTACCGTCTCCAGCGAGACGTCGTCCCGGATCTTCACCGCCACCGACTCGGGCACGACTGTATGGCCGGAGAACGACGACACCGAGTTGAAGTGGTGCAACGTCGTCTCGTTCAGGCTGAGCCGGGAGGTTCCGTCCGCCAGGGTGCCCGTGGCCGCCATCCTCGCTCCCACCTCACAGAAGTTCGGCCGCCCCTGGATGCACTCGGCGCAGCGGCCGCACGCAGGGACGAGGGCGAGCACGACGTGGTCTCCGGGCGCGAGCGACTCCACGCCCGGCCCCACTTCGGCGACGACGCCTGACGCCTCGTGGCCGAGAACGAGCGGCAGAGGTTCCGGCATGTCGCCATCCACGACGTGCAGGTCGCTGTGGCAGACCCCGCAGGCTGCGACCTTCACGAGCACTTCGCCCTTCCGCGGGGGCGCGAGGTCGACCTCGCGCACCTCCACCGGCTCGCCCGGATGCCAGAGGACGGCTGCCTCGGTCTTCACGGGACGAGCGTAGCCGTACAATCGGCGCGTGCGCGCCGCAGTCCTTCGAGCCCTCGACGAGCCCTTCTCGGTCGAAGACGTGGAGCTGGCCGCCCCCGGTCCAGGGGAAGTCGCGGTCCGGATCTCCGCCGCCGGCGTCTGCCACAGCGACTGGAACGTCGTCACGGGCGCGACGTCGAATCCTCTGCCTGCCGTGCTCGGCCACGAAGGCGCCGGGGTGGTCACGGCGGTGGGAGATGGAGTCGACTCGGTGGCCGAGGGCGACCATGTCGTCCTTTCCTGGCTCCCGGCCTGCGGCCGCTGCTTCTACTGCGCGCAGGGGCGCCACGTCCTCTGCGACGTGGCCATGGAGGACATGTTTCGCGGCACGTTGCCCGGCGGCTCGTTACGGCTCTCGCAGAACGGAGACTCGCTCTACCACTACTCGTACCTCTCGGCGTTCGCAGAGAGCTGCGTGGTTCCCGAAGGCTGCTGCGTCCGCGTCCGCGACGACGCTCCCTTCGAGGTTGCCGCCCTCGTCGGCTGTGCAGTCATGACGGGCTACGGCGCGGCGGTGAAGCGCGCAGGCGTCCGGGAAGGAGACGTGGTGGCCGTCTTCGGAGCCGGCGGTGTCGGCCTCTCGGCGGTGATGGGCGCGAAGCTGGCCGGAGCCGGCGCGATCCTCGCAATCGACCCGGTCGAGTTCAAGCGCGTGACCGCCCTCGACCTCGGGGCCACGCACGCGGTCGATCCAGCCTCGGAGGACGTCCTCGGCGCTCTGCGGGACCTCACAGAAGGACGCGGCGCCGACGTCGCTCTCGACACTGCCGGCGTGCCGGGGATCGTCGCTCAGGCGTACGCGGCAGTCCGCCGCGGAGGAACCGTCGTCGCCGTCGGGTTGCCCGCCGAAGGCCTGACCGCCGACCTGCCTGCGTCCGACATTCCCCGCGAGGAGAAGATCGTCACGGGCAGCTTCTACGGCTCGTGCGACCCGCAGGTGGACATGCCGGAGGTGGTCGACCTCTACATGGACGGGCAGCTGCCGCTCGACCGGCTCGTCACGCGCACGTATCCGCTCGAGGAGATCAATGAGGCCTTCGCGGCGATGAACTCCGGCGAGGTCGTGCGCGCCGTGATCACGCCGTGAGCCAGGTCCTGATCGGCGAGGGGTTTGCCGGCCAGGGACCGAACGCCGCCCACATCAACACGGTGCTCGGGCTCCGAGACGGGCCGGTGGGGACGGCCTGGGCAACGGCGCTCGCGACGCCGAGAGCGGGCCACGCCTCCTTCGTCGTCGTCGTGCAGCCGACCATGCCCGTGAAGCCGCCGACGCTCTTCGTGAACAAGGCGGAGATCCGGGGCGACCAGCACGGCCTGCTGCACTGGGGCGCGGCGCAAGCCGCAATCGCACGCGGAGTCCTCGAGTCGGTCGCGGAAGGGACGATCCCGCCCGGCGAGGTGGAGGAACTGGCGCTGATCGTGGCTGTGTGGGTGGACTGGGCAGCCTCCGACGAGGAGGAGGTCTTCGCGAACAATCTCGAGGCCACGCGGGCGGCACTCTCGTCCGCGGCCGAAGGGCGCCCACGGCTGGAAGACCTGCTCGCGATCGCAAGCGAGCCCGCCAATCCGTTTTTCCGCCAAGGGTGAGAATCACCCGGATCCGCCTCGAGCGGCGCGAGCTCGACCTCGATCCACCGTTCGTCGCCGCCTGGGACCCCGATCCACGTCGCTCCTTCGAGGCGACGCTGGTCTTCGTGGAGACGGACGAAGGCCTCACCGGCATCGGCTCCGGCGACACGATGGACGGCTTCCACCGCTACGAGCACCTGTTCCTCGGCGAGGACCCGCTGGCGATCGAGCGGCACGTCCAGGTACTCGAGACGATCTCCTTCCATGCCGGCCGCTACTGGCCGCTCGAAGCCGCGCTCTGGGATCTCCGCGGCAAGGCCGAGGGGAAGCCCGTGGCCCAGCTCCTCGGCGGCGAGGCAACTCGCGTCCCCGCCTACGCCTCGACCGGCGAACTACGACCTCCGCAGCAACGCGCCGAGGACGCGCTCGCCCTCCGCGAACAAGGGTTCCGCGCACTCAAGCTGCGGGTGGATCCAGATCGGATCGAGGAGGGCGTGGCGACCGTTACCGCTGTCCGCGAGACGGTTGGCGACTCGATGGAGATCATGGTCGACCTCAACCAGGGCTGGCGCATGGCCGGGGACATCTCGGAGGCGCTCAGCGTCGACGAGGTCCAGCGCCTCGTCGACCGTCTCCGGGAGCTAGGCGTCCTCTGGCTCGAGGAGCCCCTTCCACGGGAGGAAGTGGAGGATCACGCAGACCTTCGGAAGAACGGTGGCATTCGCATCGCAGGCGGCGAGATGGCGCGTTCGACCAGCGAGCTGGAGGCGTTCGAGGCGACCGACGCGCTCGACGTCTACCAGCCCGACGCCGTCCTGGCGGTGGGCATTCAGCGGGCGGCAGAGCTGGCGCGCCGCGTGCTCGGCCGGGGACGCTGGTTCACCCCGCACACCTGGACGAACGGGATCGGGCTTCTCGCCAACCTCCAGCTCACGGCCGGCGTCGGCGGCGGGCCCTACCTCGAGTTCCCCTACGACCCTCCGGGCTGGACGCCCGAGCGCCGCGACTTCATGCTCACGGAGCCCGTCCGGATCGACGCAGACGGCTGCCTGGCGGTTCCTGACGCTCCGGGCCTGGGATTCGAGCTCGCAGATGCCTAGATTCGACGTCCATCAGCACTTCTGGCCCAAGCCGCTCATCGCCGCGCTGTCGCGGCGGAAGGAGCCGCCACTGCTCGACGGCACGCTCCTGGAACTGTGGGAAGGGTCCTTCGAGACCGACCTCTCCGTCCACGACCTCGACGTTCGGCTCCAGCTACTCGACCAAAACGAGATCGACGTCGCGGTCGTCTGCTTTCCGCCCACGATCGGCTACGAGGAGGCGCCGGAGCTCGCTGAGGCCTACGACGAGAGCATTCTCGAAGTGGCCGCCGCGTCCGGGGGACGCCTCCGGCCGCTCGCCTGCGGCGCCGAACGCGACGGGTTCGTCGGCAGGTGCGTCTCCGCCGAGAGCGTCGCGCGAGATCCCGAGAGCGCCGTAGGGAGTCTCCTCTTCGTGCACCCGGGCTACGCACCCCCGCCGCCCCCCGGGAGGCCCGCCTGGTGGAACGCGGTCGTCCACTACACGGCGGTGATGGAGGAGGCCTACGCGGCCTGGATCGGTTCCGGCCGCGACGACGCAACGATCGTCTTCGCGATCATGGCCGGCGGGGCGCCCTTCCAGCTCGAGCGCATGACGACGCGCGGCGATCAAGCTCCCGTTCCGGAGAGCGTCTACTTCGACACCGCCTCGTACGGCGCCCGGGCGGTCGAGCTCGCGATCGCCGGCTGCGGAATCGAGCGACTCGTCTTCGGAAGCGACGCCCCCGTGATGGCCCCGAGGACGACCATCGAGGGGCTGTGGCCCCACTTCGACGTCCTGGCCGAGAACGGGGCGAAGCTCTTCGCATGACCCCGACTCCGCTCGAGGAGGTCGAGCTCGAGGGCCGCAGGCTCCTGCTCAAGCGCGAGGACACGCATGAGCTCGGATCCTTCAAGTGGCGCGGCGCCCTGCCCACGCTCGAGGATTTCAAGCGCAAGGGCGTCGAGACCGTCATCACGGCCTCGACGGGCAACCACGGAGCCGCGACCGCCTGGTCGGCGCAGCGCCTGGGCATGCGCGTGATCGTCTTCGCCCACGAAGCCGCGAGTCGCACGAAGATCGGGAAGATCGAAGAGCTCGGCGCCGAGGTACGGCTCGTCGGATCGGACTTCGACGAGGCCAAGGACGCCGCCGAGCGGCTTGCGCAGGAGCAGGGCGTCCTGTTCGTCGACGGGATGGAGCGTGAGCAGTACGAGGGGTACTCGATGATCGGAGAGGAGATCCTCGATCAGCTCGAGGCGCGGCCCGCCGCTGTCGTGGTCCCGGTGGGCAACGGCGCTCTGCTCGGCGGGATCGGCATGGGTATCTGCCGCCGAGCGCCGGCAGTCGAGCGCGTGGGCGTCGTCTCGAAGGCAGCGCCGGTGATGGCTCTCTCGTGGGAAGCAGGAGGGCCGGCGGAGTCGGAGGAGAGCGCCACCTTCGCGGACGGGCTCGCCGTGCGGGTCGCCATTCCCGAGGCCGTCGAGGTGCTCGGCGAATTCGCGAGCCGGATGCTCCAGGTCTCCGAGCGCGAGCTCGCCCGCGCCGTGGGGGCGTACGCGGAGGCGGGGATTCGCGCCGAAGGCGCTGCCGCCGCCGCCCTCGCAGCCGTGCCGCAGCTCGACGACCTGGGCGACCCGCTCGTCCTGATCGTGACGGGACGCAACATCGACGACGACCTCTTCACGCGGGCGTGCTCAGAGCCCGACTCGTTTCCGGACTGACCCGGTAGAGCCCGTCGGCTTCGCTCGCGACTCCGGCGAGCTCGAGCTCGACGAGCACGGCCGCCACCTCGGCCGTCGTGCGACCGCTTGCCCGCGCGATCTCGTCGGCGTCCCGCGCTCCGTCCGCGAGGAGCCGGAGCACCTGAGACCCTGCGGGAGAGAGCGGCGGCAGCTGCCTCACGGCGGACTCGAGCCCCAGAGCCTCGAGCACGTCGCCTGCCGAGAGCAGCGGAGCGGCCCCCTGGCGCAGGAGGTCGTTCGTCCCTGCGGAGAGCGCCGATGTGATCTCGCCGGGAACGGCAAACACGTCCCGACCGAGCTCGAGCGCGAAGTCCGCTGTGATCAGGGCTCCCGAGCGCTCGCGGGCCTCGACGACCACCGTGGCGGCGCAGAGCCCGGCAATGATCCGGTTGCGTGCCGGGAAGCGCCGATCACGCAACGATGGGGCGTAGACCGCCGTTGAGGGCACCCACGACCACACCCAGACCACACCGGCACGGCTTGCAGCAGCGCCGGAACGGCGGCTTGACTGAGTTCCACGATAGGCGGAGAATCGATGTTTCTGCGGATGCTCGGCCTTTTCGGCCGACGTGAGGAAGGGGTGGATATGAACCGGACAAGGATGCTTCTCTGCGCGTTCATTGTTTCAACAGCGCTTGGAGGATGGTCAGCCACAGCGCTGGCTAGTCCCGCTCAGACTCCACCGCCGACAACCGGGAGCCCGAGCTGCAATGGGCTAGTGGTCGCTTTTGAAAACCAGGACAGTGGGCCGTTTGGAGCGTCGGGCAATCCGAACTCCTCTGCTGGCCCTGGCTATTTTCTCGGCCCGGATTCGTCGGCGGCGATCACGGAGGTTCGCGGAATCTTCTGCGGGTAGCCGCGCTCCCCAACCCGCGTCACGCATCGAGGAGAACGTGCGAATAGGTGTCGAGGGTCATGGACTTACGGGCATGGCCTAACTGCGCCGCGAGCTCGGTCACAGGAACCCCCTCCCGGAGCTTGACGCTCGCGTACCGATGCCTCAGATCGTGCGGATGAAAGTGCGGGATGCCGGCTGCCTTGCAGGCGCGGGCCATGACGTTCTTGGCCACGTCGGGCGAGAAACCCTGGAACACCCGTCGCTCCGCGATGCGGTCGTCGGGCGGGCACGTCGTCGCGATTTCCTCCACGAGCCACGGCGGGACGGCTACCCATCTCCGCGCAGTGGCCGTCTTTCCCCGACGGATGCGGAAACGACGCTCGGCGAGATCAAAGTCTCTCCATTCGAGGTCGTGGAGCTCCCCCACTCTCATCCCCGTTTGCTCGAGCGTTCTGAGAGCAAGTTTCCAGCGCGGCGGTGAGTGAGCAAGGATCGCGTCGACCTGATTCGCGGTCGGTGGCTCCAGGGTCGTTGCTTCGATGCGAGGCAGCTTGACGCGGCGGTCGCGAGCCGGATTGGGATCCACGTCAGCGAAGTCGAGCACCTGGCGAAGCGTGTTCAGGTAGCGCGAGAGCGAGGAGGGCTTCAACTCGTTCATTTGCGCCCCGATCCACTCCTGGACGTCGCTGGGCGTGATCGTTGCGGGGTCCCGCTCCCCGAACGTTGGCAGCAACCGTTTTAGGTGCGAGAGCGTGTTCTTGCGGGTCTCGTCACCAATGTCGGGCCTGCTCTCCCGATAGGTCTCGGCCCACCGAGCGAACGTCCTCGCCTTAGGCTGCTCAGTCAGCGTGCGCATAAGAGCACGCGGGTTGCGGCCAGCTGCGAGCTCGCCCGCGATCAGGTTACGTCGGATCCGGGCCTCTCTCA